>Ga0247843_1000868_pt1 | contig 67343 bp, 63 predicted proteins | sample LaCruzMarch2017__FD_192420 | JGI IMG/M metagenome (GOLD analysis project Ga0247843, IMG submission 192420) | Freshwater microbial communities from meromictic Lake La Cruz, Castile-La Mancha, Spain - LaCruzMarch2017_8m | ecosystem: Environmental > Aquatic > Freshwater > Lake | place: Spain...
CGCCCCCGTTTGATGGCTTCCAGTTTTTTACGCTCTTGCATGCTCAGATTGATGGCTGGGGCTACTCTCATTCATGAAAAGTAGCACAAATATTATAATATGCAATCTGTAAGGCGGGCTACACTAGCATGCTTCGACATTGCTAAATACCATGAGCACCACCTCCACACCTGCAAAAAGGTTAGCAAGTCGCAAATGATTGCTGTCCCACTTCTCCGAGGAAAGTTTCCGACAGAGGAGAAATTTGATGCCCGGTTTCGCTCCCTGTGGTTTCTGTGACCACACCTGGCAGGACGTCGCCGCGCTCATTGACGCGGCGTAGGAGCTAGAGACCAACTGACATTGGTTTGGGATTGTTTCCTTGCGACAGGAGAGATGCCACATGCCGGACCAATACGCTTCAAGCATTAATTGGAGATGTGGCAAAATCCGCCTCCGTGCCTTTCGGAATACTTCTGGTGATATTCCTCGGCGCGGTAGAACGGGCCGGCGCTGACGACCTCGGTGACAACCGCTGACTTGAAGGTGCCGGATTTCTCGATCTGTGCGATCGAATCGCGGGTGAGGGCCTCCTGTTCGGGCGTGGTAAAGTAAACGGCCGAGCGGTAGTTGTCTCCGATGTCAAATCCCTGCCGGTTGCGAGTGGTGGGATTGTGGATGCTCCAGAAGACCTTCAGAAGCTCGGGAAAAGAGACTTCGGAAGGATTGTATTCAACCTTCACAACCTCGGCGTGGCCGGTGGTGTGCGAGCAGACGTCCTCATACGTCGGGTCCTTCAGAGTTCCACCGGAATATCCAACCGCCGTGGATTTCACTCCCTTGATTTTTCCAAACGCCTCCTCGACGCCCCAGAAGCAACCCGCGCCGAACAGCACGGTCTCCGTCGATTTGTTGGCGCTGTCCTCTTTGAAGGCGAGGGCCGCGGAGTTGATGCAAAACCTCAGTCCGGTTGGCTTTGGTCCGTCATTGAAGACGTGCCCGAGGTGGGTGCCGCACCGTATGCAGTGGACCTCTTCACGCACCATGCCGAAACTGATGTCGCGGTCGCTCCCGATATTTTCCTTGGCGATGGGCTGGAAAAAACTCGGCCACCCGGTGCCGGAATCGAATTTCGAGTCCGATTTGAAAAGTGGCAGCCCGCAGCCGATGCACGAATAGACTCCGTCCTTGTGGTTGTCGTGAAAGACTCCGCAGAACGCGCGCTCGGTTCCCTCGGCGCGGGCAACCTGGAACTGCTCGGGTGTCAGACGGGCCTTCCACTCCTTCTCGGTTCGAACAATTGCCGGAACCTCGAGCGGTTCGGTCAAGGTGCCGTTGGGGTTCAGGAGACGCACAGTGACATTGTCGGTTGGGTTTTTCATGGGTGATTTTGATGGCTTGGACGCACTTCCCTGGACATAAGAGACGGACAGAACCGCGAGGGTGGCAATCGAGAGTGAAAGGACGAGGAGTTTCATGTGATGATTCGAAAATTAAGTCGGTTGTGCTGAAAAAACCTTACAGGAGTCAGGAATTTGCCGACGGAGTGTCAGGAAGCCTCCTCTCGGACGACTTATTCCCCGTATGATGGCTACGCTGATATCGTGGGCTTTGCGGATTGCGGAAGTTTACCTGGTTGCAGGGGTGATCTTCGCGCTGGCGTTCGTGCTGATTTGGGCCGGACGGATGGATTCATCCGCCGCGACGGGGACATGGGGGTTTCGTCTGTCAATTCTGCCTGGGGTCGTTGCGCTCTGGCCTCTGATCGCGTTCAAGACCGCCGGGATCTTGAGAGCCCATGCGCGGCTCCCGGAGGCTGATCCGATGGTCCCCGCGTCGCGACTCCGGAAAATCCACGGTTTGGCCTTCGGTCTGCTCCTCTGCGTTGTCCCGGCCCTTTGCATTGCGTCTTTGCTCAGCCGTCCGAGGGTTGAGGTTTCTTCACTGGCCCTCCCTCCGGCAGTTCTTGCGGATGTCGTGCCGGTTTCTCTTTCTGCGCAGCTTTCGGAAACTTTCCTTGTGAACCTGCGATCAGGCGACGGGCGGCAGCAGGTCGAGCTTGGGGTGAAGCTTCCGCTTGATGATCCGGCTGTCGCACTTTACTGGAGCCCGCATTCCGCCGCCTCCGGGGTCCCACGCGACGCGGTGTTTCTCGGCTCCGTGTGGGGACCAGCGACCCTCCTTTTCGACCTTCCCAAGGAGAACCGGCTCACTCCGGGTTTTCTGACCTTGATCGCGCTGGCAGGTGACCAGCATGTGATCGCATCGTTTCCCCTTCACGTCCAATAAATCCCATGGCACTCGCTTATCACGCTGTCGGATGGAACAGGCAGAAGCGCATCTATGACGCCGTCCTGGCGGGGACCCTGCTTGCGGCGCTCCTTGGTTACGGATCGGCCGTCCTCCTCTTCCATCCGCTGACGACTCCGGAGACGTTCGTCATCCGCTTCACCGCGATTGCCGCGTTGGTGCTCCTGCACTTGATTCTGTTAGTCGGGCCGCTTTCGCGTCTCGACTCGAGGTATCTGCCCTTGCTTTACAACCGCCGGCACCTTGGCGTGACAATGTTCGTGCTTGCCGCGATCCACGGGTGTTTTGCGCTGGTCCAATTCCATGCCGGGGGAGATCTGAATCCGCTCGTGAGCCTGCTCACATCTTACAGGCACGACTACCTCTCAGCGGTTTCGGGAATCCGGAACATCGCCCATTTTCCCTTCGAGATCGCCGGGCTGGCCGCGCTCGTCATTCTATTTTTGATGGCGGCAACCAGCCACGATTTTTGGCTGAAGAACCTGGGCGCATCCTTTTGGAAGCTGATGCACATGCTGGTTTACGCCGCCTATGGACTACTGTTGGCGCATGTGTTTCTGGGCGCTTTGCAATCGGAGAGGAGCCCGGTTTTTCCCATATTTCTGGGGTTGGGATTCGTGCTGGTTGCAGGGGCTCATTTGGTGGGCTATGCGAAAGAGCGACGGCTCGACCGAATGAGGCGGGATTCCAGGCGGGACGGTTTCGAGCGGGTCGCGGAGGTTTCCGCACTGAAGCCGGACTGCGGAATTGTCGGGATCGTCCGGGGCGAGCGGATCGCGCTCTTTCTCCGTGAGGGTCGGGTTTTTGCCACTTCGAATGTCTGCCGTCACCAGGGAGGACCGCTTGGAGAAGGAAAAATCGTGAAGGGTTGTCTCACCTGTCCGTGGCACGGCTACCAGTACCGGGTGGAGGACGGATGTAGTCCACCGCCGTTTTCCGAGGTGATTTCCACCTTTACGGTTCGGCTGATCGGCGGAGAGATTCATGTGTCTGGATCCCCGCTTCCGCTGGGGACAAAGTCGGAGGGCGTGCTGGCCGGAAGCGTGCCGGAGTCCGCAGCCGACGGGGAATTTTACATTGGTTGGCAGTCGAAGAGTCCGACTCGGATTGCGAAGCATTCATTGGGAATCGTTCGGGTGTTGTCCTTTGCACTTCCTGTCCTGTTTTTTTTGTTCGGCGCATTTCAGAACCCGGTTGATGCGGGCGGCTTTGAGTTCGGGGTGGAGCGGAGCTTTGAGGGCACCCTTCGCGAAGATCCACTGGCTCTGCTGCAGGTGGATGGCAAGTCTTCGCAACGGGGCATGAACTTCCTTCTTGTGGGGGCCGGGAAATCCGGTCCTCCCGAATACATCCGGGAAAAATCCGGCCTTCGGGTCCGGTTTCTGGGAAGCCTGATTCATCGAAATGGGGTGGCGATGATCGAGATGAACAAGCCGGCGTCGTTCGAAGTTGTCGGGCCGGGGGATTCTGTGACCCCCCCGGTTCTGGCGTTGGGCGACGGGACGTTTGTCGGCGAGCTGGTGGACACGAAATGTTTTTTTGGCGTCATGCGTCCGGCGACGGGCAAAGTCCATCGTGCCTGCGCTATTCGCTGCCTGAGCGGGGGCGCTCCTCCGGGACTGCTCGTGCGCGATGACCAGGGCAACGCCATGGTATTGCTGCTTGCAGGAACCAAGGGCAAACCTTTGGACATCGACATCGAGCTGGCGGCCAGGGTGCTTGAGATCCGCGGTGAGCTGGAGATCCACAATGGCACTCCGGTTCTGCGGGTCAAATCCTGGCGGGTGCAGGACTGAAACCAAGAGCGCATACCCGGACGCACTATTAAAAATCCTTACTCACCGTCGGAGAATATTTTCGCGCGTTGCCGGAGGGAGACTGTGCATGGGGCCTGCAGGTGCAAGGCGGTCCTGCATGGTAGGCCATCACCGCTTCTTTGTGGCTCACAGAGATTTCCGTGCAACTGACGGTGCAGGCATCCCCGCGATGCATGCAGAGGGAAAACGGGCCTTTGTCGGGGAGATGCGAGCAGTGAAGCCGGAGCAGCCATGGAAGCGTATCGCGGTCGGATTCCTCCCCGGCGCTGTGACAGGTCAGGCTGCGGATCTGGTTGGCTTTTTCCTCATCGAAGCCGGAGGAAAACCAGTGGCTCTTTTTCCAGGGCATCGCCGAGCCTTCCAACAAGCCCCCATCCCACCTCCATTCCTTGAGATGTTTCTCTTCCGGAGAAATGACCACCAATCGAAAGGGATTCATGCGTGAGAGTGGCAATTGAATGAGCCGGGACTCGACCTCCCTGTCGGCCTTGACGGCAAGCAGGGCAGGAATGATCCGGCCCCGGCTGGCTGTGCCTGCCCGTTGCGGCTGGGAATACCAGTTGAGGAGTGCCAGGGTGAGGCCGGCATCATTGACGCCAACCCATGTGCCTCCGTTGGGTTCGTGGGGATACAAAGCATTCCGTCCACCGCAACGGTGGAGGGCAGGCGGAAGTGCCGATGGCCTCGTGCGCTGCTCGTCGCGGTTCATCAGCAGGTCAAAGCCTTCGGAGTTGGGCAAAAAGGAAACCGAGCACATGTCCTAGTCGGCGTGCGGATGGCAGAGGCTTCGGGCCTGATAGCGCCGCCATTCAGCGAAGACGCAGGCGGCGGAATCCGGCCGGTGGCCTAGGCGGCGGTTGGCGTCGGCGATGGCGAATACGATCTCCCACTGTTGGAACAACAGCCGGTAGGCTTCACCAAGAGTCTTGGCAGCATCGTAGGCGCTTGTCGCTTCGGACGATGCGCCATTGAGCTCCAGGATCGAAAACCCCCGCCCGTCCCGCAGTTCGGCCAGAGACGCGAAGCGGAGGTCATACCTGCCGACAAAAAATCCCGGCACCTTCCTTGAGATCTCATCGATCCGCGCCTCGAGCTGTTCGCTCCATATGTGCATGCCATCCCGAAAAATACATCCCTGGGCATGGTTGCCGGCCTCAACGAGCCGGAGGCTGATTCCGGCAGAAAGAACTGTGTCGCGCTGAGAATGGAACCGCCGTAGGTAGGTATCGGCGAGGATGGCTGCCCGTTGGTCCGCACGGATGAGTTCTTCCACCGACCGGGAGCCGTCCCCAACAATCACAGGAAAAATCTTCTCGGTAATCGCAAAGATCCTTCCGCAGGGTTCATCGGGGAACCGATAATAAAAGACCCCGATCTCGTGGGGCCCCGGGATGTAGGCCTGGGCGACGACGGAAACCGGCACCGAGGCGAGATAGTCGAGCGCCTGGGCCCGCGAGCGCACGACCTTGAATCCGCTTCCGCGCTGGGCGACGTCCGGCTTCAGCACCAGCGGGAAATCGAGTTCCCCGCAATCCAGGACGGTTTCGAACTTGGCAATCCTTTCAGAACCTTCGTCAATGAGGAAGCTGGCCGCCACCCACTCCGGGCTGGTCTGTTGGAGGTCACGGAGGGTGGCAAACTTTGATTCTCCGATAAGCCCGCCGGTGAACATGCCGGGGTTCGCGCAGGTCGGGAGATTCAGTCCCCGGTATTTCAGCGAGAGGGCAAGATATTTCAAAGCCACGGGAATATAGAATATCCATGCGGGCCAGAATTCCCATTGCGCCAGGCGACGGAAGCACCGCAACCCTCGGATCCATCCGGCGATCATGCTGCGGAGAGAGATGAGAATCGAGAGGATCAACACCAGCAATCCGACCCAGGCGGCATTCTGATGAATTGTCTGGAAAAGCCCCGGTGCCGCCCGGCCAAGGAGATGAACAAGCCAGAAGGAGAATGCCACCCATGCGGCTGCCAGAATTCCGGTGACGGCAATATAGAATGGCATGGCCATGCGGAGAAAGCCCGCGGTGAGATACGTCGGCAGCCGGGTTCCGGGAACGATGCGGCACAGGATGAGAGCAAGAAGACCATGACGGCGGAACCAGGCTTCGCTTCGGGAGAGTTTTTGCCTCGTGCGCTCGCTGGTTGCCCAGAACCGGTTAACGAGCGGTCGTCCGAAATGCCGGGCGATGAGGTAGAGGCCGATGTCACCGGCCCAGATGCCAAGGAAGCAGGCCACAAAGGCCGGCGGCCCGGCCATCATGTCCATGGAGGCCAAAAACCCTCCGCTCAGAACCGCAGCGTCCTCGGAAAGAAACGTGAGGAAAAACAGCCCGGCGAAATACCAGAAGTCCATGTCCGGCGTTCACCCGGCCGCCAGCGCCAAATCGCGGTTATGCTTGAGCGTCGAGGGAGCTATGCCAAATCCTGGAGGGAGGTTCATTTTTTGCATGTCTGCCATGACTCCGATGATGGCATAGTGGTGGATGGCATGGCTGACGCAGAACATGACCTCGCGGGCGACGGCTGAGGGGACGGGCGGGGAGTCGTCGCACGAATACGCGACTTTGCATCGGACCGAGACGGGATCCCAGAGCGAGGCGCCGGGCAGTTTTTGCATCCTGGTTTGGATCTCAGCGGTCTTGGCAATGGCGAAGAGGCGGTCGGTTTCCAACCGGGGATTGCGAAGCCGGGCGTCGTAGTCGATAATCCCTTCCGCCAGTCCGGAGAGAAGGCTGTCGAAATGGTCAAGGCAATGCCGGTAGTGACCGCCAACCGATGCGTCGAATGACAAGGGGATTTTTTTTGAATATGCCGAGTCGGAAATTTCGCGGAGAAGGGCCTCGCCGTGAGCCAGCACCTCGCCGGCGGCATTTAGGATGGTCTTCACTTTGGGAAAAGCTTTCCAATAACGGGGATCGACCTGCGGTCAAGAAAAAGCACGACAGCCGAGCAGGCAGCCACGACGACCGCCAAACCGAAGAGAAGCCCGCCGTCGCCCTGCACCTCGATGCCCAGCACGGTGAGGTGGCTCATGATGGCGCCACCGATCACCCCGAGGGCCAGCCCGGCTCCGAGCCAATTCAGTCGCGGCACGAAGAGAAGGATCGCCGCGATCAGTTCAACGACTCCCGAACCGATCCGGCCCCAGGGCTCCAAACCGACTTTGGTGAAGATATACACGGACTCGTGTGCTGCGGTGAATTTAAAGAACAGCGTTTGCAGAAGAATCAGGGCGGCGATGATCCTGCATACCAGGGAAATCGCAGATTGGGTCTTGGACGGCATATTCGTAGGGATGGGTTGGTCGGGCGATCAGATGCTTCCTTACAAGCGGTGGGGTGGCGAATCTATTCGTTGAATCGGCGTTCTAACCAAACCGCCGGTGGCCTGGATCACGCGTGTCTCCAAGGAGCCGACCCATGCGGCGATGGCAGAGAAGGAAGCCTCTTGGTGGTGCGGCAAGGCAAGCAAGCCCCGAAATGCTCCGTCTTCCGCAAGCTTGAGTTCGGCTTCGACAAGGCCGAGCGCGAGAAAGTCATGCCGGAGAGTCATTCCGGAATTTTCCCCGCGTTCGACATGTGTGGTCACTCCCATGGCCAGCGGAACAATCGCGACTTTGAACGGTCCCTTCAAACCGGCAGTCGGCTGGAAGCTGACATCCACGTGGCCGGAGTCGGACAGCGAAACCCGCAGACGGCCGGGAATATTTCCGGAGTGTGTCGGAAAGCCTCGCTGTCGGCGCCACTCGGCGCCATTGAGCACAAATTCCGGCGTGTAGATGTTTCCCGATCCCCAGGAATCGGCATAGGCTCTCTGGCGGGCAGTGAATTTCGGCGAAGAAAACCGGTCCTGCCAGCCGAGGTTGTTCCAATAATCCACGTGGAAGGCGATCGGAACGAACTTTGTCCACAAGCCGGAAGTGTCCCGAAGATTGCCCAGCCAAGCCTCGGCTGGGGGGCAGCTGCTGCATCCCTCGGAGGTATAGAGTTCGAGCAGGTCGGTTTTTTTATCCTGGCTTTCGAACACGGCTTCGGCCCCTGCCCTGTTCAAGCAAACAAGCACTGCAGTGAGCAGGAGAAAGGAACGGCCGAAACGCATGGTTACTTGCCTTTCTTCTCGACGATTGCCGGCCAGTTGGCGTCGGCTTTCTTCAGGTTTCCGGCAGTGTCCTTGCTGAAGTCCTTCCGGACGCCGAGGCTGTATTGAAGAATCAGGCGGCCGTCAACGATTTGGAAGGCATTCGGGTCGATCGGCGCCGTGTAGCCCTGCGAAACCGCCCAGGCACAAAACCCGCCGAACAGCGGCTCGTATTTTGAGGGGGTTGCATCGAATGCCGCCTTGTGCTCTGCGGAGGCGAAGTAATAGATCACGCCGTTTGCCGTGCTCTGAAACTTCGGATCGCCTTTGACGGCGGCGTTGTCGGTGAAATAGGCGACCGGGTCGTTCCCTTTGATTCCAACGCCCGCCTTATCCACGTTCAGAAGGTCTTTGGCGGAGGCGAGTGATGAGAGGGCCAGCATGGCCAGCCCGGTGAGGATGAGATGTTTCATTGGTGTATTGTTTGGTATTTTTGCGAGGAGGCTGACGCCCTGCTCAATCCATCAGTCGGGGCCGGGTCGGAATCCTTACAGGCAGAACAGGAATTACTTTCCGCCCGGGAGTTCGATCTGGAGCCGGGCCTTGATTTCTTCCTTGCAGGTGGCGCTCAGGCCTCCGGGAACTTCGAGCTTCGGGCCGAACTCCCTGAACCAGGCACGCATCAGACGGAGATGCCCGCCATAATTCCGACACGTGCGGCAAATGAGGTGGTGGCAGAACCATTCAACTCGTTCGCCAGGGCTCAAAGGAGTGTCCAGAGCCTTTGCCGAAAGCTGTGTTGCCCGACGGCAGGATAGCCCGGGAAGGCGGCTGAGGGTGGCGGAAAATCTTCTGAACATGGAGGCTCCAATACGATGAGTCGTTCGACTTTGGAAAATCTTACCACCGCGCGACTAATTTTTGCAGAGCGCGGCCTTGATCCTTTCCCGGGCTGCTGGATCAAGGGTCTGATGGCCGTGGTGGCAGTCGTGATCGGAAAAGGCGGGCCCCCATTTGGCCAGCAGGCCAAGCTGTTCCCGGTAGTGATCGCACCATTCGCAGATGCCCAGGTGCCAGCGAATCCTGGTTCTTTCGATCCAAGTGAGGGGTTGCTCCCGTTCCCGGGAGAGAAGGCGGGTGATGTCATGACATCGCGGGGTGATCCAGACGATCAGATGGATGAGTGCCGAGCGGAAAGGACCTCCGGGAGCACTCATGGCCGGGTGAACCAGTTGAGTTCGAGGCATTCGCGCAGTCCCATCCGGGCCCGGTGGAGCATCACCCAGAGATTGCTCTCGGTGATGTTCAGCAGCGCACAAATTTCTTTACCCGAGATGTCATCCATTTCCCGGAGCATGAATGCCGCCGAAACCCGGTCCGGAAGCTTTGCGAGGCAGTCTCTCATGGTTTGCCAGAACTCGTCCTTGTGCGCCACCTCGTCGGACTCCGGCTTCCAGTCCTTCGGCCCGAGGGCGTGGTTCCAGAATCCATCCTCAAACTTGTGGGACAACTCGTCCTTGAGAAACTCCATGTCGGTGAAGGTCGTCTCGCGCCCCAGCTTGCGGTAGTAATCCACGATCTTATTCTTCAGGATGCCCACCAGCCAGCTCCGCTCGGACGAGCGGCCGCCAAACCGATCCTGGCTGCGAACCGCTGCCAGCAGGGTGTCCTGGACTAAATCCTCCGCCACTTCGGGCGTGCGCACTCGCACCAAGGCATAGCGGAAGAGGCAATCCCCGTGCTCGTCCACCCAGTGTGTCGGATCCACTTTGCGTTCCTTCGCGGATTCCGCATCCATTTCGCGAGGCGTGTCGATGGATTTTGAATTAATCACGGGGAATGGTCTGTTACTCTGACCGCCGGAGGATGGAAAGCAGAATTCTGTAAGGAAGTCGCCAGCCACCCCGACCCATGGAATAACAATAACCACACTGATGACTCATCCGAAAATCCTCGCCTTTGCAGGCAGCACACGTTCTGCCTCGTTCAACAAGAAGCTCATGAGCTGCGCCGCCGAGGCCGCCCGATCCGTTGGGGCCGAGGTCACGATCATTGATCTTCGCGACCTGGCGCTGCCGCTTTTTGATGAAGATCTGGAATCTGCCGAAGGGCTGCCCGAGGGAGCGAAGCGGCTCAAGACGCTCCTCTGCGAGAACGACGGATTTTTTATTTCCTCGCCCGAATACAACAGCTCGCTGTCGGCTGTTCTGAAAAATGCCATCGATTGGGCCTCAAGGGCGGAATCCGAAGCCGAACCTCCGTTGCTGGCCTTCCGGGGAAAAGCAGCGGCGCTTTTGGCCGCCTCGCCCGGCGCACTGGGCGGCATGCGCGGACTGGTTCCTCTCCGCTCCATTCTGGGCAATCTCGGCGTCATCGTGCTTCCCGACCAAGTAACGATCCCGTCTGCTCATGACGCTTTTGACCACGCGGACGGCATCAAAGACCCGCGCAAGGCCAAGCAAGTCGCAGACCTGGCGAGGGGACTTGTCACGTTTATCAACAAACACAGGCAAGGGTGAGGAAGATGCTCCTTTCCCTTTGCTGAGGTTCTAGGCAGAAGACAGGGCAACGGCCTATTTCCAACATGGAAAAGTCTCCGATGATTCCGATGAAACTATCCAAGGCCCACTTGGTGTTGGTGGACATCAGCGGCTACACAAAGTTCATCCGCCTCCACCGCTTGAGCCTGATTCACGCGGAGCGGATCATTACGGAATTGTTGAACTGCGTGATCGACGCCTCGGATCATCCGCTGGCTCTGAACAAGCTCGAAGGGGACGCGGCACTTTTCTTTGCAACCTATGATGAGACGATCCCCGGGAAGGCCCAAGCATGCGCTGCAGCTGTGCTGAATCAGATCACGGGGTTTTTTGACATTTTCAACGTCCGGGAGCGCGAACTGGTGAGTGCCTGTTCTCTGTGCGCATGCGAAGCCTGCGCACGGGTGGACAGATTGCGGATCAAAGTGATCGCTCACTCCGGCACGATTTTGCTCAAACAGGTGCGCCACTTGGAGGAGATCGCCGGGGAGGATGTCATCCTGGCCCATCGCCTCTTGAAAAACTCCGTGAATGCCGAAGAATACCTATTGCTGACCGATGCGTTTCATTCTTTTTCAGGAAATCCGGAAGGGCGGAGCACGGAATCTCTTTTTGAAATTATCAACGGGGACCAAAAGGTGGATCTGCATGTGCATTACCCATCCCCCGTGAAAACCATGCCCCGGAGTTCGTTTTGGAAAAATGTGGGAACCTATTTCAGGCTTGAAGCCTACACGCTCAAGAGGCTCGTGACGAAAGCGAAGCGGCCTTTTCGTCATTTGTCATGATCGCGCGTCCCCTTGCTGCTCCGGAGGCCATTCCTGCCGGGGCGATGATTTCAGACAACCGGAGATCCCATCGCGTGGGGTTGCGGATATGAGGGCTGATCCCCGTGCCGAACACCGACGCATCGGAGAGGAAAAAGCTCATGAATCCGACAATGGGCTCTGGCGCAAATGGGGGCCCTATCTGAGCGAGCGCCAATGGGGCACGGTGCGCGAGGATTACAGTGCGGATGGCAGCGCCTGGGAATATTTTTCTCACGATGACGCCCGCAGCCGGGCCTATCGCTGGGGAGAGGATGGGATTGCCGGGGTCAGTGACCATCACCAGCGGCTTTGCCTGTCTTTGGCGCTCTGGAACGGACGCGATCCGATCCTCAAGGAGCGTCTCTTCGGATTGACGAACGGCGAGGGCAATCACGGAGAGGACTGCAAAGAACTTTACTACTACCTTGATGCCACCCCGACGCATTCCTACCTGAAGATGCTCTACAAGTATCCGCAGAGGGAATTTCCCTATGGTGATCTCGTGACCACCAACGCTTCGCGCAGCCGTCTGGAGCCTGAATACGAATTGCTTGCCACAGGGGTATTTGATGATGACCGCTACTTCGACGTTTTTGTGGAATACGGAAGAAGCGATCCAACAACTGTGAACATGAGGATCACGATCCACAACCGTGGGCCGGAGGATGCCAGAATCCACGTGCTCCCGCAACTTTGGTTCCGAAATACCTGGTCATGGAAACATGGTTCACCAAAACCACAGATCTCTGCATCAGGCGCCAGGTCGGTTCGGGCTTCGCATCACAAATTGGAGGATTCCGAGTTTTTTGTCGAAGCGGCGGATGCGTGGTTGTTCACCGAGAATGAAACGAATCTGCGGCGACATTCCGGATCAAAAGCCGTGGGCTTCTCCAAGGATGCGTTTCATGAATTTTTGATCCACGGAAAGAGGGCGGCCCTCCATCCCGACCAGAAAGGAACGAAAGCCGCCGCCTGGGTCGTTCGCGAAGTTCCCGCCGGGGGCTCCGTGACGCTTCGAGCCGCTCTCACGAGGACCGGAGCCAACGATCCCTTTGCTTCCTTTGACACAGAAATGGACAATCGGAAGGCCGAGGCTGATGCCTACTACGCAGAATTGCAGAAGGAGCTGACGGATGAAGATGCACGGCATGTCCAGCGCCAGGCCCTTGCCGGGTTGATCTGGAGCAAACAGTATTACTCCTACGACGTTCCCCGTTGGTTGGATGGAGATCCCGCGCTGCCCACCCCCTCCGCAGCGCGCAAGCGGGGACGCAACTCCGAGTGGAAACATCTCAACAATGACGACATCATCTCGATGCCGGACAAGTGGGAATATCCCTGGTATGCGGCGTGGGATCTGGCTTTTCACGCCGTCGCATTCGCTTTGGTTGATCCCGGGTTTGCCAAGTCCCAGCTTCTGCTCATGACGCGGGAATGGTATATGCATCCGAACGGGCAATTGCCAGCCTACGAGTGGGCGCTTGGGGATGTGAATCCTCCCGTTCACGCTTGGGCCACGTGGCGCGTCTTTCAGATGGATCGCGAGCAGCGCGGGGATGAAGGGGATCTCGTTTTTCTGGAGAAGGTTTTCCATAAGCTGATGCTTAATTTCACCTGGTGGGTGAACAGGAAGGACGCGGAAGGGAGAAATGTTTTCCAAGGCGGGTTTCTCGGGCTCGACAACATCGGCGTTTTTGACCGGAGCTCTCCGCTGCCCACCGGCGGGCATATCGACCAGGCCGATGGCACGAGCTGGATGGCCATGTATTCGCTCAATCTGATGCGGATCGCGCTCGAGCTTGCGCTCCACAACCCGGTCTACGAGGACATCGCGACAAAATTCTTCGAGCATTTCCTCCATATTGCGGAGGCGATGAACGACATCGGCGGGACCGGGATCGGGCTCTGGGACGAGGAGGACTCGTTTTTTTATGACGTGCTGCATCTTCCGGACGGCCGCAAAATTCCGATGAAAGTCCGCTCGATGGTCGGCTTGATCCCGCTCTTTGCCGTGGAGGTTCTCGATGGCGATTTGCTTGACCGCCTCCCCGGGTTTGCGCGTCGGCTGAAATGGTTTTTGAACTACCGCCCGGATCTTGCGGAGCTCGTCTCGCGGTGGGATGCTCCTGGAATGCAGGGGGTTCACCTGCTGTCATTGCTCCGCGGACACCGTATGAAATCCCTGCTCCGGCGAGCGCTGGATGAAACGGAATTTCTTTCCGACCACGGGATCCGCGGGCTCTCGAAACACCACCAGAACCGGCCCTACGTTTTCGACTGCTGCGGCAACGATGTGCAGGTCGGCTACCAGCCGGCCGAATCGCAGTCCGGGCACTTCGGGGGGAACTCGAACTGGCGTGGACCGGTGTGGATGCCGGTCAATTTCCTCCTCATCGAGTCACTGAAAAAATTTCACGGTTACTACGGGGACGACTTTCTTGTGGAATGTCCTACCGGTTCGGGAACCCGGCTGACCCTCCGGGAAATCGCGAACGAGTTGTCTGCGCGTCTCACCCGGCTGTTTCTTCGCGACGCCGACGGCAACCGGGCGGTATTCCGGCAGAGTATGAAAATGCAAGCCGATCCGCATTTCCGCGACCACATCCTGTTTTACGAATTTTTTCATGGAGACGACGGGCATGGGCTCGGAGCCTCGCACCAAACAGGCTGGACCGGACTGATAGCCAACCTGCTCCAGTCGGCGGGAGGCGGGGAATGAGCGCGGCTGTGCTGGCGTCCGGGGTGCTTCAGAAGCTCTCCTGGAAATCGCGCTATACCGTGCGTTTTGCGGGCTCGGAACAGGAAATTCAAATGGCCCTGCGCCTCCGATACGAGGTGTTCAATCTGGAGCTGAACGAGGGTCTTCAGGAGTCGCATGCGACCGGGCTCGACCGGGATGCGTTCGATGACGTCTGCGAGCACTTGATCGTCACCGACGGGCACAACGGGCAGGTTGTCGGCACATATCGAATGCAGACCGGCAGGACGGCCGCCAGACACCGTGGCTACTACAGCGAACGGGAGTTTGATTTTTCCGCCTTCGAGCCAATCCGGGAATCCCTGGTCGAACTCGGTCGGGCGTGTGTGCACCGCGACCATCGCACCCTCGGGGTGATCGGACTTCTCTGGAGGGCGATTGCCCGCTATGCGAAGGACAACGGTGCCCGCTATCTTGTGGGGTGCAGTTCCCTGACCTCGCAGGATCCTGCGCTGGGCTGGGCAATGTTCGCGCGCCTGTCGGCGGATTATCTGGCGCCCGCCCACCTTCGTACCCGGCCGACCGGCGCTTTTGCTGTTCCGGCATCAGCACCGCTGGATGACTGCCCCCCTCCGCCCCGGCTTTTGAGGACCTACCTGGGCATGGGAGCCAGAATCTGCGGCCCCCCGGCCATCGACCGCGAGTTCGGGACGATCGATTTTTTGACGATTCTTGACTACGAGAAGGCGGCTGCGGCAGCGCTCGGACACTTTCTTCCGGAACTGTCATGATCCGCAATCTTCGGGCAACCGGGCGTCTAATCCGGATCTTGTGGGTCAGCCTGGCTGGAATCATCGAATGGTTCGCATGCTGCGGTCGGAGGGCGACAGCGCGCGAAAAAGTGCTTTGGATGCAAAGGATGAGCCGACGGTTCTTGAAGGCGATCCGCTGCGAGGTGGCGGTCAGAGGAACGCCGCCGGAGTCGGGAATGTTGGTCTGCAACCACATCGGATTTGTGGACATCCTGGTAATCGGCTCTACGGTGCCCTGTCTGTTCGTTGCAAAGAGCGATGTGAAGTCGTGGCCGGTTTTCGGAATGCTCACACGGCTCGCGGGGACGATTTTTGTGAGTCGGCGACGGCAGCCAGCACTCGCCGCAGAGATGGGCGAATTGCGCAAGGCGCTCCGCTGCGGTCTTCCGGTCGTTGTTTTTCCTGAAGGCACAAGCAGCGACGGAAGGAGCGTGCTGCAGTTCCGGAGTTCCCTGCTCGGGGCGGTGGAGGGAACTTCGCAAGCAATCACCCCCGCGGCCATTTCCTACAGCTCCGAAGCGGCGGGCTACTGGGGGGACATGGTTTTTGTGTTCCAACTCTGGCGGATGGTGTGCGAGCCAGGTTTTTCTGCGGGATTGGTGTTCGGAGAACCGCTGCCCGATCCCGGAGATCGCAAACGCACCGCACGGTCGCTTCAGGCTGCCGTTGTGGCCCTTCACCGGAGCCCGTTCACCACCGAAAAATAGACGGGCCACAATGGCCTTTCACAAGGATCGTGAAGAATCTGCTCTCTGGTCTCCTGCACTGCGCACAACCTCAACAAAAGCCCTCCGATACACCCTCCGGAGGTGTCACTAAAAGTGTCGCTTCCTGTGCTGGGAGAGCAGCGAAGTAGTTGGAGCATGTATTTCTTGATTACCCTGATATTCAGTATAATCTGGCACTGAAAACAGTAGAGAATCGCCGAATCCCCCTCCGATTCTGCGAAGCAGACAATCAACAAACCGTGGGATGAGAACGAAGTTCGATCGCCTCCCGGCGAGCCTTTCCATTCGGGTCTCGCGCGCACGCGAGAGCTACCCGGACGGCACCCCCGCAGCCAGCTGCTACCAGCGGGATCATCCCATCCTGCCGCGAATGATCCATCCGTGCACAAAATAAAAAAAATACTCCCGACACGCTCCGCCTACGCCGTGGCGGAGGAGTTGAAACGCAGCAGCGGGCTGCCTGTCCGGGAACTGGCGGAACGGCTTGGAATGAGCTACATGGGAGTCAAAGCCCAGTGCCTCGCGCTGGAAAAATCCGGGTATCTGGCATCAAGGAATGTCCACCGCGGAACCGGCAGACCTCAGTTAGTTTACCGCCTCTCCGCGCGGGGGCAGGAGCTATTCCAAACGGGTGACAACCGGCTCGCCTGCGACCTGCTTAAGGAGGCGCAGTCTCTGTTCGGCCCGACCGCCGCGGAGAAAATTCTCTACCAGTATTTCCAGAAACGCGGGGCGGAGTATGTGCGGAAAATCCCGTCCGGGAAACCGCTCGAAACGACGCTTCCCATTCTCTCCGCTCTTCGCGAGGCGGAGGGCTGCATGCCTCGTGTCGAAGGGGAGACGCTGGTGGAGTCGCATTGCCCGCTCGCCGGAATTTTCGAGGCATTCCCTCCAGCGGCATCGATGGAGGAAGCCGTCATCTCGAAGGCCCTCGGGCTGAAAGTCAAAAGGCGCGTCCTCTCAACCGGCGACCACTACGAAATCCGGTTTGAAGCATTTCGTTGCGAAAAGGAAGCCGGATGACGTAAAGTATACGCCTCATGAAGAATATTTTCGTCACGGGAGGCGCCGGATATATCGGCAGCATTTGCGTCGAGCAGATGCTCAACGAAGGGTTCGAGGTATCGGTTTTCGACAACCTGAGCGAGGGGCACAAGAAGGCGGTGGATCCGCGCGCGCGGTTTTTTCAGGGCGATCTGGCGGACCGCACGGTCATCAGTCACGCGCTCGGCGAGGCAAAGCCGGAAGCCGTCATGCATTTTGCCGCCAACGCGCTTGTGGGCGAGTCGATGCTGAACCCCTCGAAATATTTCCGCAACAACGTTTGCTCGGGAATCAATCTTCTCGACGCGGCGGTCGAAGCGGGGGTGAAGAAATTCGTCTTTTCCTCGACCTGCGCGACATTCGGCATCCCGGAGCGCATGCCGCTTGACGAGTCGCTGCCCCAGAAGCCGATCAACCCCTACGGAGAATCCAAGCTGATGTTCGAGCAGGTGCTCCGCTGGTATCATGAGATCCACGGTCTTTCCTATGTGGCGCTGCGGTATTTCAACGCGGCCGGGGCCACCGAGCGCTACGGCGAGGACCACCGGATCGAGACCCACATCATCCCGAACGTGCTCAAGGTCGCTCTCGGACAAAAGGAATCGGTCGACATTTACGGAACCGACTACCCCACCCCGGACGGCACGTGCATCCGCGACTACATTCACATCCTCGATCTCGCGCAGGCCCATATCCTGGCCCTCGGATCAGAAAAAAGCGCGAAATACAATCTGGGGACCGGAGGCGGAACGTCGGTCAAGGAAGTCATCGATGCCTGCCGGGCAATCACCGGACGCGATATCAAGGCGGTCGAAAAGCCCCGCCGGCCGGGAGATCCCCCGCGCCTCGTTGCGGCATCAGACAAAATTAAATCTGAACTGGGATGGAAGCCGAAGTTTGAAAACATCACGCCCATCGTTGAAAGCGCCTGGGCGTGGCACATCAAAAACCCCGGCGGCTACGGCGACTAGCCGATCGGCTGCCCCCGCATCAGGGCGCCGTCTACTGGCACGAACGCTGCCAGAACGAGGACGGATCCTTCAGCAATCTGCGGATCAACTCGTCACCGGCCACACTGGAATCCTTCAGAAACGGGCTGACAACCCCCCGCTGGATCTGCCGGGATCGCGCGGCTGAACAGGCGCAGGAGATCCGCAGCGCTCCACCCCTTCCCCGAAGAACGGCACCGCCGGATCCAACCGGCCCCGGCGTCAGGCTTTGACCTTTGAGAGGGCTTTCGTCAGCCGGCTTTTTTTCCGGTCGGCCACGTTGCGGTGGATCACCCCGCGCTTGGCGGCTTTGTCCAGCGCGGATGTCAATTTGACGAACTCCGCCTTCACGACATCAGGCTTTCCGTCGGCAAGTGCCTTGCGGAACTTTTTCTGTTCGGATTTGAGCCCGGTGATGACTCCGGCGTTGCGTTCACGGCGGCGCAAAGTTTGACGCGCGCTCTTAGCTGCAGATTTGGTATTGGCCATATTGGATTTTTGGTGCCAGAGGGGAGAATCGAACTCCCGACCAAGGGCTTATGAGTCCCCTGCTCTACCGCTGAGCTACCCTGGCGTGGGTGAAGAACAATATCGCTTTCGCTGAGCGGGACAAGGCACATTTTGGGTGATTTTGTGAGGCCGGAGATCCGAAGCGGAATCGCAACTCCTTAAATTTTCGCGGCAATACGCAGGATCTGGTGGGAAAATTCCGCAGCGTTCCGGATCAGATCACGCGCAAAGCCCGTCCAGGAAACCCCGGGAGAGGCGATGATCAGAAGAACCGCGAGAAGCGCGAGGTTGAGGAGATAGATCAGGACCAGGGAAAAGAACGTCCCTCCGTAGGTGAGGTCAGGCTGGCCCTTGGGAATCATCCAGCAGGTGAAGGAAAGATGAAATGCCCAGGTGAGACCGATGGATGCGTAGAGCAGCTGACGGTAGGGAGCCACATCGACGAAAATGGCGGCGATGCCGTAGATCGCGATCACGAGCAGGCTGTAGATCGGAAAAAAATACGGAGCGAGCGCGATCCAGGTATTCGTCTTGTCGGTGAGGATATGCCCCCCCTCCCTCGTGACTTGAAACCTGTGCACCCGCCCTCCCATCAGGTAAACCCACAGAGCGTGGGTGAGCTCATGGCCGAAGACATACATCCACAGCGGCCGGGGCAGACCGAAAAACGCAACAAGCCACAGGATAGCCCCGAGCGAAAAAAACCAGAACTCCTCGGTGATCCAGAATGTATCGCGGACGGTCGTTCGCGCAAAAGCGGTGAAGAATGTCTGCGTAAGAATCCATGCCGGAGGGAGTAGAAAAATCCCGACAACAAATTTCACCCAGCGGGTGGGAACATTTCCGGGTATGGCACCGGCTATCAAGGCATGAAAGCGGGCCGTCTTGCGCTTGGGGCGGCGTTTTCCGGCCACGGCGGGAATTTATGCCCGGCCCAGATAGGAGCCGTCGGCCGTGCTGACTTTGATCAATTCCCCCTCCTTGATGAAAAGGGGAACGTTGATCACTTTGCCGGTCTCGAGCGTCGCGGGCTTTTGGACGTTGTTCGCGGAATCCCCACGGACACCATCCGCTGATTCGGTCACTTTGAGGCTCACCGAGGACGGCAGCAGAACCTGCGCCGGACGGCCCTCGATGCTCAGAACCTCGACCTTGAGGTTCTCCACCAGATAATCTTTTCCCTCGGCGACAAGATCATCGTGCAGGGTGATTGTCTCGAAATTCTCCGGATCCATGAAATGGTAACCCTGATGGTCCGCGTAGCTGAACTCCAACTGCTGGCGGTTGACATCCACCAGATCGACCTTTTCCGTCGATGAAAACCGTATGTCGGCGGACTTTCCGGTGCCGATGTAGCGGATAATACATTGCACAAATGCCCTGAGGTTTCCCGGGGTGCGGTGTTGGACGTCGAGAACGATGGCCGGGTTTCCGTTGTAACGGATTGCCATGCCTTTGCGGAGATCATTTGCTGCTGCCATTGAAGCACTCTGCTAGACCCCGCAGAGACATTTTGCAAGCCGGGAATCCCGACAAACCCATTCCAGGGATTTCTGCCTTGGGAAATTCCTGGCGCCCCGGTGATGTATGAATGGGAATTTTTTGAGAGCCAGGTATGTTCGTGGCATGAAATTCTTCTCTCTTGCGTGCGCTCTGGTTGGGGTCGTGGCGGCGGACGCCCAGGTCGGGCTCCAAGTCATCAGGCTGAACGACAACAGCGTCATCCAGGCACAAGTTTCCGAAATGGCCGGGGGATTCTACATCGCAAAGTCGCCGACCCTCGGAGAACTGAAAATTCCGGCCGGAAGTGTTCTCTCAATCAAGAACGTGGAGCCCCCGGCCCGAATCGGTGAGGAACCCGGAAGCGATTTAAAAAAGGAAAAGCTCCCCGATTCCGCGCCCGCACAAGTTCCGTCCTCACAAGCGGGCGTCGAGGCGCTCCGCTCCGCCGTCGCATCAAAAGTCCAAGATCTCGCCGCCACCAGCGGGGGCATGGCCACCATCGAAAAATTCTCTCAGAACCAGGACGTCAAAGCCATCCTCGATGATCCCTCCACTTTGAATGCCATTCAAAGCGGAGACTACAATGCGCTGATGAAGTCGCCCGCCATGAAGAAACTGATGGACAACCCGCAAACTAAAAGCCTCATCCAAAGCGTCCTGAGCCCCGACCGGCACCCGGTTCCCGCACCGACCACGAGCTCAAATCAGGAAATGCCGAGGTAAAAACTCTCCGCCATCTGCTCGATCGCTCCACTCGGACGAAGAGGAAGAGATCGCCCCTCCCTCTTGACGCCAGAAATAGTTAATTCAAAATGTCGGGATCGCTTTTCATAAAAAGCACATGTCCCACCGAAGCCACCGCAAACATTCCCGCCGCCATCGCCGGAACCCGATCTGGTGGGGGCTCCTTGCAGTCCTCATATTGATGGCTTTTGTCGCGCTGCTGATCTACGGGATCAGCCAGTTTTGATCCGCAAAAACCGGCGGAAATCAGCGCGCATTCAGGTCCCGCAACCCTCTTTCCTGCACACGCAGAGAAAGTGCTCCCGGACAAGTTCATCGACCTGATCATCAGTCAACTCAGCAAAGGGGGCCGCAGGAATCGACGCGAACTCACGGAACGACTTCAACGGACAATACGCCACCGGCACCCGGTAGGCCGGACATTTTGCGCAGAGAGCGGAAAGGAAATCGCGTGCGGTCACGGAAATAAAGTAGCCCGGACGCGCACAATCGCAACAAGCAGACTCCAACCCTCCGGTCAGATCGTGGACAATTCCGGTTTTCAAACGGCTCGAGACACGGCATCATCCGCAGCGGAAACCCGCAGAAACATCGGGAGATAAAATGTCGCAAGTCGCTCTCAAAAACGTTTGGAAAATCTTCCCCGGAGAAAAAGGCGGGGAAATCACCGCAGTCAGAGAATTCAACCTGGAGATCAGCCCGCGCGAGTTCGTGGTTCTCGTCGGCCCGTCGGGCTGCGGAAAATCCACGACTTTGCGCATGGTCGCCGGGCTCGAAGAAGTCTCACGCGGCGAAATCTCCATGGGAGGCCGCAGGGTGAACGACACCCCTTCGAAGGATCGCGACATCGCGATGGTTTTCCAGAACTATGCCCTCTATCCGCACATGTCGGTCTACGAGAATCTGGCGTTCGGCCTGAAACTTCGAAAGCTCCCGAATGCCGAGATCAAGAAGCGGGTGGGCGATGCGGCGGAAACCCTCGGCCTTCAACATCTGCTGGACCGCAAACCCAGGGCCCTTTCGGGCGGGCAGTGCCAGCGGGTCGCGGTCGGGCGTGCGATCGTCCGGCAGCCGAAGGTTTTTCTCTTCGATGAACCGCTATCGAATCTCGATGCCAAGCTGCGCGCGCAAATGAGAGCGGAGCTCATCAAGCTTCATCAGCGACTCCAGGCAACAATCCTCTACGTCACACACGACCAGGTCGAGGCCATGACGATGGGCACCCGGATCGTCGTCATGGACGCGGTGCTCAACCCGGAAACCGGCCGGAAAGAGGGTGTCATCCAGCAGATCGATGTGCCGATGAAACTCTACCGGGAACCGGCGAACATGTTCGTGGCCGGATTTGTCGGCAGCCCCCCGATGAACTTCATCAAGGGAACTCTCCGGAAGGACGGGGACCATCTGTGCTTCAAAGAAGCCCAAGGCGGAGCGATCGAAGTCCAGCTGGGCTCAAGACTGGTTGCACAATCATATCCCGGCCGGGAGGTCGTCATGGGGATCCGACCGGAACATTGCGTCCTCATCCCGTCCGGAAAGCCAACTGCCGGGTCCTTTCAGGCGCTCGTGGATCTCGTCGAACCGATGGGGCCGGAAACGTATTTTCATCTTCAAACCGGCGCACACACCCTCGTCAGCAGAACGCAGGGAGACTCCGGTCAGGAATACGCCGGGCACCGCCAGCGCTTCGCGATCGCCGCCGATGAGGCCCACCTGTTCGATCCGGCCACCACTCTCCGCATCCAGTAAATTCCAGAGGGCTGCGGAAGTTTCTTGCTGGAAATGCTTGCCCGATGCCGGCGGTTTGATATTGTTCTCAACCCCGATGGCTGGGTAGCTCAGTTGGCAGAGCAGAGGACTGAAAATCCTCGTGTCGGGGGTTCGATTCCCTCCCCAGCCACTTCCCCTCTTCCCTTCATGACAACCGGCGTTGGCAAGGTCGGGACCGGGACGGGGTTGCCGGCGGCAATCGGAAAGACAGACAACTTTTTAACACCTGTTTCTTGAGCTCACTAAAACCTCTCATTTTAAGATTCATGAAAATCTACCTCCTGATCCTCGCTCTTCTGCCGGCCCTCGCCTTTGCCGGGGACATCACAGACAACTTCGACCGTGACAGCGGGGAGATCGGGGACGGATGGGAGCAGATGAGCGGAGTCTTCAGCATTCAAAACGAGAGGGCCGTGAACGGCCCCGGAGAGCGCGGACCGTTCCGTCCCGGCATCGCGTGCTGGAGCGGCGCTCCCCTTGGCGACAGGTTCCGCGTGGCAGCCACGGTGACGCTGAATACCATGGCCGGTTCGGCATCCTCCGGAATTGCCTTCAACTGCCAGGATGCGGATCATTATTACGCGCTGCGGATTTCCGGCACCGGAGCGGTCCAACTGATTTACAACGACGGAGCCGAGGGCGGCCATCAGCTTTGGCTGAAAACGATCCCGTTCGTCCAGAACCATCCGTATCGCCTGGAGGTGAGTTCCTCGACACCGTCCACGTTCAGCGGATCGGTCGTCGATGCGGAAACAAACGAGGTTTTGGAATCCTTCGAGAACGCCCGCGATCCGAAGAACCATTTCCAGGGGGGACTCGCAGGACTCTACTCGGGATCGGGAGCCAAGGCGACCTATGATGATTTTGTGCTTTCCGTGCCGTGAACGGAAAGTGAAAATTTCTTTACGGTCACCCGCTACCCAAGCACCCACCGCGCGTAGGCCTCGTGGACGCGCGCAGGTTCGATAGAAATGGCTTCGGGCACATCGTAGGGGTGAAGCTCGACAAGGCGCTTGATGAAAACGTCCTCCGTGGCAGCCGTGATTTTGAAAATAACGACAACCTCTGCGGTATCTTCGATCTTTTCCTTCCAGCGATAAATCGAGCGGGCTCCCGGCAGAATGGTGCCGCACGCGGCAAGGTTCTCCGATACCAGAGCGCCCACAATCCGGGCTGCGGTCTCCTGATCGGAGAATGTGGTGAGAACAATCCGGATCATGCGGCCTCCGGTGTTCGAACGATCCATCCCCCGCCCACGACGCGGTCGCCGTCGTAGAATACGGCCGCCTGGCCGGGAGTGACGGCGCGCTGCGGCTCGTCGAGGAAAACGCGGGCGCAGCCTCCGGGCCGGGCTTTGATCGTCGCCGGCGTGCCCGGGTGGGCGTAACGGATTTTTGCGGTCACCCGGAGCGGAAGAGAGGGCTCCGCTCCAGGCCAGCTCGCCCGGTCCACATCGAATTCCGACCGCACGAGGTCCTCCTCGTCCCCGACGATAACCCGTGAGGTTTCCGGGTCGATATCGACGACATATCTCGGCTTGGGCGACCCCCCGGGAAGCCCCTTTCGCTGGCCGATCGTGAACATCTCGATGCCCTCGTGCTCCCCGAGAAAAGCCCCCTTCAAATCATAGATCCCGCCCCGGTGAAATTCCGCTTCCTCCAAATGACCGCGAAGGAAGGCCTTGTAGTCGTTTCCGGGCACGAAGCAAATCTCCTGACTGTCCACCTTGTCGGCGACCTTGAGTCCCAATTCACGCGCGATCTCCCGGATTTCCGGCTTGGTCATTCCTCCCAGCGGAGTGAGCGCGTGACGGAGTTGGTCCTGGCTGAGGCTGAACAAAAAATACGACTGGTCCTTGCGGGAATCCGCACCCTTGCGCAGGACGGCACCCGTATCGTGATGATCGATGATCGCGTAGTGGCCGGTGGCGATGAAGTCGGCTCCAAGCGACCGGGCCTTCGCACGGAGGTTTCCAAACTTTAAATGCTCGTTGCACATCACGCAGGGGTTCGGGGTGCGGCCGGCACGATACTCGGAGGCAAAATACCCGATCACGATCTTTTCAAAATTCTCCGCCTCATCCACGACGTAGTGGGGAATCCCGAGCTTGTGGGCGACTCCGCGCGCGTCGGAAATCGCCGTGGGGCCGCAGCATTTGTCCTCCGCCCGTGAAATGCAGTCCTGCGGCCAGACCTTCATCGTCACGCCGATGACATCCCACCCGTCGCGCTTGAGCAGCCAGGCCGTCACGCTGGAGTCCACCCCGCCGCTCATGCCGAGCAATACGCGTCTTCCATTTCCCTTCATGGGGCGGACTATATGCGATGAAAGCTGGCAGTAAAGTTGCGCTTGCTGGGAATCCGGGCCTCCTGTTGAATCACAAAGACTCCAGCCATGCCTTCCACACGCCGCTTTCTGACTGTTCTTGTGTTGGAGTTGAAGTATTCCGGAGTTGCGGTTCAGCGGCTCAGCCCGGATGAAATTCAGACCGGATTCGAACTTTTCTGGAACAGCTTTTACCGCTTTGTCGCAGACGAGGAGGGGCTGCCCCTGCCACCGCAAAGCCAGGAGTTTATTGCGCTGTTCGGAGCCGAAACGCCGTATGCGGACCATGCGGTGCGCGCCTCCAAATCGGCCGCTGCGATTTCCATCTGGCTGCGTGAGTGGGCGTTCAAGTTCTCGCAAACCGGTCGTGAGATCCCGCATTTTTCCATCGCGCTGCACTGCGGCGAAACGGTGGCGATGCAGATTCCGGGAAGTGAAACGCTGCCGTGGGCGGTCGTCGGCGAGGCTGTTTCCTTTGCACGCACCCTGATCCGCGTCTGCCGCCCGGACGAGGTCATCTGTTCGGAGGCTTTCCTCACATCATTTCTCGAGAACCTGCCCCCGGGTCAGGAATCGCTGGACATTGCAACCGAGGAAGAACCCGATCTCGCCGGGTTGAACTGGGATGTCGCGGATTTCCTCCCTCTCGAAGAACATCTGCGGAACAAGACGGTTCTCGTCGGAGCGCATGTCCGCAACCAACCGGAGACCGCATCCCTGTGGTTCACGTATCTCTACGCGTTTTCCGATCCCGACTCGAATTCGTCGGCCCGTGTCGCGGCAATCTTTTTTTCCGGAACCATTCCGGAAATGGAGCTTTCGGGCTCACTGGCAGACAAGGAAACGCAATTCCGCAGGCTGGGAAAATACCGGCTGCTGAGAACCCTTGGTCACGGGGGAATGGGAACCGTCTGGCTTGGACAGGATGGGTTCGGCAACTATGCAGCCATCAAAACGCTGCTCGATCCGGCATCGGGGGAACCCACTCAGGTCACCCGCTTCGAACGCGAAGCGCAGGTCATGACCCAACTCAACCACCGGAACATCTGCCGGATCATCGAGATGGGTGAATACGACGGAACCCGTTTCATCGCGATGGAATACGTCACCGGCGTCACCCTGGGGGATATCTTGGAGAATGTCCCTGGACGATTGCAGACGACCAAAGGCAGTTCGGGAAAAAAAGACGCAAAGAACGAGGATTTGCCGACGATCGTCAGGGAGGTCCAGGAGAAAAAGCTGGCGGACACGCTGCGAAAGAAGCGGAGGTCCTCCGACCCCCCATCCCCTGTTCTGCGTCTCGGACACACGCTTGCACTGTTCATGAAGATTTGCGAGGCCGTTCAATTCGCCCACGGAAAGGGGATCCTCCACCGGGACTTGAAACCAGGGAATGTGTTGATTCGGGAAGATGGCGACCCAGTGGTGGCGGATTTCGGACTGGCTAAGCTGCGGCAGGCAAATGATGCATTCGATGTCTCACACACCGGACAGGTGCTTGGCACTCTGGCCTACATGTCACCCGAGCAATCCCAGTCGAGCAAGGAAGTGGACGAACGGGCGGATATTTTCAGCCTGGGAGCAATCCTGTATCGCATGCTGACCGGTGCCGAGCAGTTCCGCACATCCGGCAATTTCGCCACAGACGTGCAGAAGTTGCAGGCACATGAACCGATACCGCCATCAAAAGTCCTCGACACGATCCCGGATGACCTTGACGCGATTGTGCTGAAATCGCTCAGCAAGGAACCGTCTGCGCGATATCGCAGCACGCAGGCGCTGCGGGATGACATCGCGCGTTTCCTTGGCGGCGAACCAATCCACGCTCGACCTCCATCTACGGCGGACATGGCGCGCAAGTTGTATCAGCGCCACCGGGTAATGATCAACTCGATCGGGGGCGCTGTCTTCTTCGGACTTATCCTTGTCATCTTCGCGTTCTGGAGCATCACCGGCCAGAGAAATGCGGCCGTGGTTGCGAGAAACCAAGCGGAAAGGGAAAAGAGGAGTGCCAACATTTCCAAGCGACAGACCGAGGAAGCATTGAAGTCGTTGAAAGAGGAACAGAGCAAAAATGTTTCGCTCAGAACCGAGAACACCACCCTGAAATCCTCGCACGACATCCATGCGGTGGAGCCCTTGGTGCCCTACGCAAGCACTCTGGTGCCAGTCGGCTCTTCCGCGGAATCCGTCGCCCGGGCGTCCATGGAGGATGCGCGGAATCGCCTCAGGCGGCTGTCCGACAATCCGAAGCTGCGCCATGCGATGGTCACACGATCCGGCGATGACCAGTGGAAGCCGTTTCCGAGCGAAATCCTTGACGATTTGGGAGCCGCCTCGGAATCCGCCGCCACGGCGCGGATCTTAGCTCCTTCCTCCGCCGAAGCCTGGATCCTGTCCGGATGGTGTGCCCTTCTTGACTTCGATCCGGATTCCGCCCGCAGGATGTTCGACAAGGCACTTGATCTGGCCCGGGATCAGACGACAAAGGCACGCTGCGAGAAGCTTTTGGAGTCATGCAACCCCACGGGAGAATCGGAAGCCGGAGCCCTCGCCAACGAAATCGTCCCGAAGCTCAAAGCCACGGGGGATGCAGACGACACTCAGCGCGCCAGGATTCTCTCCAGCCTTCATGCCGCAGTGCAGGACGCATCGGAACTGACGATCCGCCAATACCGGGATATTCTGGCGTTGAGTCCCGGTGCCCGAATGATCGCCGCGTCTTTTCTGGAGGGCAACCAGCAGGGGGTGTTGGATGTGGATATCGTTGACGATGCGGGCGACAACCCCCGGCTATATGTCAATGGCCGCGACGTGGTGAGCCTGAAACCGCTCGAAGAGATCCTCGGGAGGCTCGTCATCGCTCACCCGGGAAAAGCCTGGATCGTCAATGCCAGCCATACATCCGCAACCGGGATTCCCCTGCTCGCTGCCCGCTCCATCGTCGCGTCGAATTCACAAATTCAGAGCATCAGGGTTTCCTCCACCTGTCCCGTGCGGGAGATTGATGTAAGTTCCAGCCCATTTTCCGACCTGACAGATCTCCTGAAGTCAGCCTCGCTGGAAATTTGCAGACTCAACAACTGCCCGCTGACCGACCCTCGCAAGTTATTCGACCCGGATGAGAACCGCGCCGCACGATCTCTGCGGGCGCTTGAGATCGCGGGTGTTAACCTGCAATCTTTCGACGGGATCACCCGCCTCGCCTCGCTCGAGCGTTTAAAGTTCAGTCCGGAACTTGTGGGGGACAGGGCCTCGATCCAGGCACTGCGCACCATGCCATCCCTGCGGCAAATTTCGACCGAGGGGGAGCCTGACAACCAGACGGCCGACGAGTTCTGGCACCGGCATCCGGAACTCCAGTAGAAGAACCCATGCCCAAAACATCGCATTCCCCCCGCCCGGTCAAATCGCTCAGGCGGTTTGTCACGGTGGTCGCATGCGAAATTCGCTTCACCCATCGGGATCTCGAAAAGCTCGGAGTGGAAACTGTGGGACAGGGAATCGACATCGTCTGGAATATCCTTGTCGAGAAGGCGCGGATGAACGGCGGTCTTTCCCTCCCTCTTCACGGATCGTCGGCAAATGTTGTTTTCGGATATCCCAACCCCGATGCCGACCATGCGGCGAGGGCCATCCAATGCGCCCGGCAATTCGTTGATGCTGCGGCGACCGAGAGAAGCAAATCATTATGGCTCCCCTCCTTCGGAATCGGCATCCATTCCGCAGATTGCCTGATCCTCGAACAAGGACACCGCACGTCACGGAGCATTTCCATCTCAGGCGCTGCGCCCGAATGCGCTGCACTGCTTTCCCATGTCCCCCGAAGCGGAGAGATCCTGCTCACGGAGTCCACGCTCAAGACATTTGCCTCCGATCTGCCATCCGGGCTCGAAACCATCCAGGTTCAGTTTGAGCAGGAACCGGATCTCGACGGACTGAACTGGGAGGCAGTCGTCTTCCTCGGACTTCCCGACCATCTCCAGCGCGAAGCGTTGCTGGCCGGCCGGGGTGTCGCTGACAACCCCGGGGATGCCGAATACTTTTTCCGGTATCTCTTTTCGATCAAAGTCGTCTCCGCCCGTGCGACCCTGAATATCCTGTCGCTTCAAACCGCTGAACATGCCACGTCATTTTTGTTGCTGGCCCCGGACGCGCGCACAGACAACGAAATGACACGTCTCGGCGCTTACACCCTGATCAAGCGCCTTGGAAAGGGAGGGACCGGGCAGGTCTGGCTCGCCCGTGATTTCCACGGCAACCTCGTCGCGCTAAAATCCCTCCAGGAAGCCTTTGCAGGAGACCAGAGGCAGATCAGCAGGCTCCAGCGGGAAGCCCGCGCGATGGCCTCCCTCCCCCACCCCAATATCTGCCAGGTTTACGAGGTCGGAGAAGCCGACGGGCTCCACTTCATTGCGATGGAGTATGTCAGCGGCATCACGCTGGCCGATCTGATCTGGTCTGGCAGCGGAGCCTTTGCAAACTCCGGCACCCTTGCGGAAATCATCCTTTGGATCCGGAAATGGCAGCGATCCCACAAGGAAACGGAAATGGGGAGCCGCCCAAGGCAACTGCCATTTCCAGAAACGCTCCGGATGTATTGCAAGGTGTGCGAGGCGGTCGCCTTGGCGCACGAAAACGGCATCCTCCACCGGGATCTGAAACCCGGGAATATCCTGCTGCGCGAAAATGGAGAGCCGGTCGTGAGCGATTTCGGGCTCGCAAAACTCGAATCTGCCGACACGGAAAACTCGCTTTCTCTCCACGGCGAAATCCTCGGGACACTTGATTATATGGCCCCCGAGCAGGCCCACGACAGCAAGAACGTGGACGAGCGGGCGGACATCTACGGACTGGGTGCCATCCTCTATCTGCTTCTCTCAGGCAGGCCCCATTTCTACCCAAGCGGCGATATCCTCAAAGATGCCAACCGGCTCCAAAACCATGAGCCAAAATCTCTCCGAAGCATCGTCGGAAATCTGCATCCCGACATCGCACTCATCGCCGAAAAGTGCCTGCGTCCGCGTGCCCGCGACCGCTACCAGAGCGCCCGCATGCTACGGGATGACCTCGAGCGCTTTCTGCTCGGACAGCCGATTCTTGCAAGACCACCTTCTCCGCTGAGGCTGGCGAAGGTCTGGACACTCAAGCACCGTGCGATTGTCAGCACGGTCGCGGCAGCCGTGTGCGTGATGGTGCTCGTCGCATTCTACTCGTTCGCACAAATCAACAGAAAGCGGATTGAGGCCGAAGGCGCTCTCATTTCGGCAGAGGCCGCGAAGGCCCGCGCGGAGGAGAACGAAAAGCGCGCGATCTCGGCCATGCAAAAATCCGAACAGGACCGCCTGCGCGCCGAGGCGGCGGAGTTCGACAAAAAAGAAAGCGTCACGATCCTCGAACAGGCCAACACCAAAATTTCCCGGCTCGAAATGCAACAGCGGGCCATCCAGGAGGTGCCCATGCTCGTCGCGGCGAAGGGAATTGCCGGGACCGATCTCACCGATCCGCCCGAGCCACAAAAAAAGCAGCTCCTGCCGAGACCGGTCGGGCTTATCAATTGTCGTATTCCCGCGAGTTGGCCGCCGAACTTGCCGCAACCATTATGGAGATGGACTCCATCATGAACTGGGATCCAAAGGTAACCGGATCCCCCTCCGCCGTTGCGCCCCAAGCTGTCTCCCCGAAGCTGAAGGAGCTTTTTTATGAGATTCTGTGTCTGGCGGAACAATTGCCGCATGTTTCACAGACCAACCCGGGAGCCCTTCTCCTTCTCGCAAAGTTGAGCGCACTGGGAATCTCCTCGGGGAATCCAGAAAGCCTGTTGACGTCCTCTCTTTCCCTGCCATCGGATCCGGCCCTCCAAGCGGAGGCCGCCACGCTATTGAACCAGATGCACCGCAACGGTGCACGGAATATCACGACCGCCTCGCTCAAAGCCTCCAGTTCTGCTATCAACCACCAAATCGCAGCGATCGCCGAAGCGATGCCCAGATTTCCGAAAACCTTCGCAAATATTTCCCTCCCGCCTGATGTCCTGATGCGGTTTGTCTCCAGCCATTCGGAGAGATCCGCGTTCGACAAGGAGCCTGTCCTGGTGGCAATGAGGACGGACAACTCAATGCCCGGCGTGATCGAGGCCCCGGGAGCCAATGACAGAAACATCGCGCTGATCACGGAACTTGCCCGTGCAACCGGGCCCTGCCCGGCCATTGATCTGAGTTGCTCCCCGGCCACCTTGATTCCTTGGGATCTCGCGGCATCCTGCGTCGAATTCACCGCCCGCAGGAGCGCGGCCACCGGATTCTCACAAGGCACCTCGACCGCCAAATCTTTCCCGAAGAAGCTCGATCTTGCAAACAGCTCATTCCAAGCCCCGTCCTCAATCCCGATGTCGCCTGCACTTGAATCCCTGAACATCAATAACTGCCCGGTTCCCGACGGCGGTTTTGTTGGGAACTTCCACGAACTTCGCGAACTTTATGCTGCGGGTGTTCCTTTCCAGAGTCTCGAAAAGATCGGTCTCCTTGACAAACTCAAGATCCTTCGATTCAGCCCGCAACTGATCGCCGACCAGAAGAGCATTGAGGTTCTGCGCGGCATGAAATCACTGACGCACATCGGGATAGACCGGAATGACACGCTCCTGCCCGTGCATGCGTTCTGGCTGCTGTATGATACAGAATATTTCAAGCCCGAAAGCCGGGGGAAGTGGCCGGACATCATATGGAAATCTCCTTCCAATCGCCTGCCACCTTTGCCTGAAACCGCACTCTCCTCTCCCACACCGCTGGCTTCACCGGATGCCTCCCCGGTTCCATCAACCTCCACCAACCCCCCAGCTTTGCAAACTCATTCAGCAGAACCTCCCGATGCCGGGAAAGAAACTTCTGGAGTCATCATTCGGATGAATACCCTCTTCACGAGCGTTTCCCGGTCCACTCCTCCCCCGCAGATTCTGGAGAAACTCCGTCCGATCATCGGCGAGTGGGGAACCAGCCTGAATGCGAAGAATGCCCGCAATCCCAGGGACCCTTCCTACGTCTTGGAGTGTGCCAAATACAACTGCCTGTTGATGCAGGGAGAAAAGACCCAGGATCTGCTTCTAAACGCGGAGAAATTGGCAGTCGAATCCGGCAACTCCGGCTTGGCAAGGGAATGCCGGACACTTCAGGAAACCCTTCAGCCATCGGATGGCGGAGGCGTTTTCATCTCGCCATACGGACTCCGCCGAACCGGAATTCCCGAGAATATCCGCCTCGCGGCACTATACGAAAACGTGCAGGAACTGACCCGGAATCATGCAAAGTCCAGCGGACGCCCCTTCACCCCATCCCTCCTGTGCCCGCAGGCGCGGGCCACCGGATGGTAGTTCTCCCGGTTTGCGGATTATTCCCCGTTAATTCCGAGACCGGTGGAAAACCGGACCAGCCCGGTGGTCTTGGATTTTCCCGTGGCATGGGCGACCCGGAACATGACGCTCGAAATTCCGGGCGAAACCGGGCTGAGATACGTCCCGTTTTCCGCTGCCGCATCCATGGGAGTCATCTGGCGGATCGGTGCCTTGTTCATTCCATCCAGGAGTTCCACCCGGATGACAATGGTGTCAGGTGAGGCCGGGCGTAACTGAATGCCGATCTCCTTTTGATTCTGGGACTGGTCCGGCAGTGATCCGGGCGGAAACCGCCCGGCATCCATCGGCCCGAAACGAATGATTTCAATGCCCAGCGGCCCGACGGTGGTTTTCGCGCCCACCCGAGCCTGCACGGGCAGTGATTCCGCAGACTCCTCGGAAAGCGCCGCGAGGGAGATTTCGACTTCTCCCGAAATTTTTGTGGCCCCCCGGCCCGGGCACATCGGGCTTCTTATGGCGACAATCGCTTCCTTGCCGGCTTCATTCGTGATGACGGCAAGGGCGTCGTCCGCGAAACCATGCGCCTCGCCATCTGTCACCCCGCTTGGTTGCGCGAGGTTTTTGCCGGTGTCGTCCACAAACGAAAACAACCGATGGCCCTGCGAAAGCACGCGCTGACCGGACGGAAGTCTGGCGAGAAGAAGAACGGATGTCCCCGTTTTCTTCCCGACGGAACCGGAGTATGGCTCATTCGAACTCCAGGGCAATGCCCCGGAGTTGAACGACCCCTTTGTCAGGATTCCGACGGAAACCGCAAGAACCTCGGAGGGAATTTCAGATGGCTGCGCAAAAGCCACCCGCGCGCAGAAAACAATCACCACGCCGGCGAAAAGCGCTCTCATGGTGTAACAGCCAGTCCAAGATCCGATGAAAAGAACAGCTGGAGCATTACCACCGACGCGATCTCGTAATAGCTGAAGCGGAAACGGATGTTTCCCGCGCTGGCCGGGATTTCGACCAAGTGATTCTGCTGTTTGTTGGCATCCGGGTTGATCCCGTCAACCTCCGCAATGACCCGGCCTCCGAGGGAATCGATCACCTCCACTTTCAGGAGACGGATCCGCATGTTCATACGCACCCGGTCGTAGTCGGTGGAGCACGACCGGGACCCGGTCGTCGGCCCCGCGTAGACGCCCGCTCCGGGCGTGGAAATCTCAAAGGACATCGCTTCCCTGGCGAGCTTCTTGCCGAGGGTGGACGAACGGGCCGATCCGTCCGCCCGATCAAGCGGATCCCTGGAGAGAATCTGGCACTGAACATATTTCGACTCAAAAATCGCTCCTTTCGTGCATTGGCCGTCCAATGTGGAAAACGTCTTGGAAGGCCGCAGAAAAACCGGGACAAGAATCGAGCCTTCCAATTTGCGGGCACCCTGGCGGGGAAGGCGCGGGGAAGAAACGCTGAATTGAGCCGTTGTGGAGGATTGCCCACCTGTCGGCACCTCAGCGATTCCGGGCCTGTGAACGATCATGGCAGAACACCCCGGGCCGATCAAATTCGCTCCCGCGTCATCGGCAAAGGAAACGACCTGTTCGTCGCCGGTTAGTCCGTAAATCGCCGGAATCTCCGCTTCGAGCAGCACGGCCGATCCAGAAAAGGGTTTATGCAACGAGGTCGTATCGCAGGACGCTCCCATGGCTCTGGAGGTCATCAACCGGGAAATGTCCTCCCCGACCGGCCGCGCAATGTGAACGCCGACCACGCCGACATCAGAGGGGATCGGATCGGCAGCCATGAGCTGTCCCATTGCAATACAGACCGGAATCAAGGCAGTCTGCCTCCTCATTTTTTCTCAATCAACTCCGCAACCGGAAGGCCCGAGGTATTGATCGAGCAGAATACGACAACCGACTGTCCGCGCTGGATGGCAAACGATGCGCTCTTTGCCGGGACCAGCACAGGAATAAACTTCCCGCCCTCCATCGCGAGGCTGACCAATCTGGTGATCCCGTCGCCGGTGTCGCCGGAATCCAGAATGTTGTCGAGCGTCCCCTCGACGCGGTATTTGTTTCCCGCATGGGTTCTGGGATTTTCGAGAAAGACCGCCGCTGAAAAGGTCCCGTATTTGCCGCGCTCAGAGCCCGGGATCAGGGTGCCGGCCGCGCCGCTGAAAAACAGGAGCGCGAGCAGCAGCGCGGCTCCCACGACACCCGCTACAAACAGCATGCCCGGTTTTTTCTTTTTCCTTTGTCTCATGGTGCGCTAGTTCGATGATCCGAATTTCAAGAGCTTTCCGGAAAGCGTTTTCACGGAGAGTTTGACCTTTTCGCTCGAGGGATTTTTCGAGAGCGCCCAGAGATAGCCGGAGAGGGCCGCGACATCCTCGCCCTGCTTCTCGCTCTGCTGGGCCTGGCGGACCCCGCCGATGTAGTCGCTGGCCTTTACCGTTGCCTCCTGGTAGGCGAGCGCGACTTTTTCGTCCTTCGGGTATTTCGCGGCCACCTCGTCAATCGCCTCCCACGCGGCATACGGGCTGCCATTCTTGCCCATTTCCTCGAACTTCGCGAGCGCGCGCTCGATCTCGTTGAGCCCTTTCATCGCTTCGCGGAGTTTCTTCTGTCGCTCCGGATCGTCATGGACGGCCGCCCCGAACTTCTCCCCCCGGTCGGCAATCGCGCGGAAGTCGGATCTCGCGATCAGATCGTCGAGCTCTTTCTTGAGCTTCATTTGGTCGTCGAACGTCCCCGCAATTTTTTCCTTGTCGTCAAACGCCGGGTTTGTCGGCCAGATGCGGGCGGCTTCGCGAAACGCGCTCTCTGCGGCGGCCTGATCGCCGTCGAAAAGTGCATTCTTCGCCTTCAGGAGATAGGCGTCGCTCTTCATTTTGGCGGTGCGGATCTGCATCCGGGTTGCCGATGCGTCGAAATCCGAAGCAAGCTGTTCCAGTGTGCCTAGCTTCGCCTCCGCCTGCGCGTAGTCGAGGACGTTGAGCGCCGACAGCATCTGCTTCCGGTTCTGCCGGACGGCAAAGATCTTCATCCGGCTTTCGATCGGCAGCCCCCGCAACTCGGGCATGTATTCCCCAAGCAGGAACGCCTGGTGCAGGGTTCTGTCGGCCGCATCCAGCATTCCGGCTCCCACAAAATTTTTGTAGGCATCCACGCTCCGGCGGACCTCCTCCTGGGCTTCCGAAGCGACCTGGGCGGCACTGGTCGTCGTCAGGGGCATGTCCGGATCGAGTTTGGATTCCTTGGCAAGGGGGTTGTTCTTTTGGCTCATTCCCAGATCGCCGTCGGCAATCACCGACTGGTAGAGCTTCGCTGCGGTGATAACGTGTTGGAATCGACGCTGCGCGATCAGCGTGAAAAGATAGACTTGGAACTGCCCCTTGGCCAGGGCGAGCCCCGGCATCGCCTCGGCTTCGTATTTCGCCTTCTCGGCCAAAATCCGCTCCTTTTCCTTCTCGAGCTGCGCGTGACGCGCCTCCTCGACTGCGAGCATTTTCGCGCGTTGTTCGGGCGCGCCGGTCTGTGTGTTCGGGTCCAGCTTGAACATTCGGATCTGCATTTCCACATTGCGGCGGCTTTCCTCCAGTTTCGCCGAGATCCCCTTCGGATCCTTGCTCTCGCGGAGTTTCACCTGCAGAGACTCGAGCTGGTCCATGATCTGTCCGCTGCACCCGCCATCAAACCGGGCCCACTGCGGGTTCAATCGGATTTGTCGCAGGATTTCAAAACTCTGCTGATACCGCGCCTGCTGGGGAAGCTGTCTGGTGGAATCAAACGGACGGCCGGTCAGGAGAACGCCGATCTGGTTGAGCATTTTGTAGTAGGATTCCTCATCCTTCATCATGCTCTGGTTTTCCATCAGGAACCGCTCGTAGCGCAGGTCCAGAGCGGGCAGATCGCCGATATTCCACGAAAACCCGTTGAACGTCACGGCGCCAGTCGAAGGGTTCAGAGCGCTGACATTATCACTTTCCTTTTTTTCCGGATCGGATTTTGGCTCCGCAGGCTTGTCGGTCGCGACCGAGGCTTCGGCCTTCCCGGAATCGGAAGAGGTGTCGGATTTTGGCTCCTGCGAAGACCCGTGGCCTACCGTCGCCAGCACCAAGAATATGACTGTAAAAGCCCTTCCGAAAATGCAGGAAAATCCCTTTGAAACTAATATTCGTGACATGGCTGGGTGTGATCCTCGGACAATTTCAACCACAACACCCCGACCCAAGACAGAAAAATCGAAATCTGTCGCTAGCGCCCGTTGTTATTTAAGCGTATCCAGAGCAGCCTGAACTTCGGCGGCATGCTCCTTGGTCTTTGCCTTGGGAGAAATCCAGACGACCTTCCCGTCTTTGACCAGGAACGACTGCCTTTTGCTGAGCGGCATGCCCATCATTCCGGAAACCCCGAATGCCTCGGCGACTTTTCCGTCCTTGTCTGCGATCAGAGTGAAGGGGAGCTTGTATTTTTCCTGAAACTTCTTTTGTGCCTCCGGGGTATCCCGGCTGACCCCGAGGATCTGGAGATTTTTTCCATGGAGATCGGCGAAAGAATCGCGGAGCGAGCAGGCCTGTGCGGTGCAGCCCGGCGTGTCGGCTTTCGGGTAAAAATATACGAGCGTCGTTCCTTTGGAATAGATGTCCTGGAAAACGATTGGAGCACCATCCTGGTCGGGAGCGGTCACCTGGGGAGCGGGAGCGCCGACATCAAGGGCGCTGAGGCGGGCGGCAAAGAGGGAAAACATGATCAATACGGTTGCACGGAATGGCATCTGAAGACCATATTCCGAACCTGCCACCTCGCAACCGATCATTTGAAGAAATCTTCCCTCATCTCCGCAGCCGCTGCGGCCGGATTCTTTCAGGCCCTGCCGGAAGCCTTCGACCTTGGCGGGGCGGTCGCAGCCACCGGGCGCGGGGCATTGGGAGGGTCCTGGAGCGACCGGTTTGTGGCACTGGCCGCCAGGACCGGACAGTGGGAATTTGCGGAAATCGCCCGCGCCACGGCATCCGCCATCCCCTGGATATTTGGATTTCTTTTGCTGTTTTTTCTGGCTTCACGAAGCCCGTTCCGATGGAGAAGGCTCCTCCTCGCCGTCGTCTGGACCGCCTGGGCCGCAGCATCGGCAGCCGGCATCTGGAACGGATGGCATGCCTGGCAGAACCGGGTGAAAAATCCACAGCTCGTGGCACCGGTCGCCCTGGCGGAAACAATCGCCGGGAACTCCCGGAGGGTTTTTGTCAACCCGTCGGCCATGGTGCCGGTTGCTGCGGTGAACCCGGCGCTCGTCGACGCGAGCCTCTCGCCGGTCGAACGGGCAACCCTTGTCCAATCCCCGACAAAATGGAGGGCCAGTCACCGGGCAGATCCGTTTTCGGCCGTCCTCCTCACAGGAAACCTGGCCGAGGCGAAGCCATTGATACGGCACCTGCTCGACTCTCCGGATTGGCATGTCGCCCGGGTGGACAACCAAGGGATTCTGTTTCTCCCCGGCGGACAACCTGACAGACTCGAATCAGAAATCCCCCTCCTCGAATCCCCGCAGGAACGGGCGGCCTACCTCTCCCAGTATGCACTCTGTCTCGACGCCGCCGGACAAAAGGGCGACGCCAACAAACGCATGGACGACGCCCTCGGGATCACGGAAAACGATTTTTCAATCCTGGTGCGCGCCGCCTCGCTGTCGGCACTCCAAGGCCGGTGGGAACGGGCGCGATCGCTGGCCATCAAGGCCGGCGAATGCCGTCCGGGCAGATTTGAGTCGGAGTATCTTCTCGCCTGGTCGCTCCTGGAAACCCGCGCCTTCGGAAAGGCCTTCGATCTCACGGCCCGGCTCGCAAGAAGCCACCCTCAGGACCCCTCGACCCTCATGCTTCATGCCCGCGCCTCGCGTGCCTCAAAAGATTTCACGGCCGAGACAGCCGCCTTGGAACAACTCCTTCAACTGGCCCGCAACGACCCCGCCTCCACGAGCCGGATCCACCTTTTCCTCGGCCAGTCGTGGGCCCAGCGCGGATTCCCCGACCAAGCGATGAACCACTACAAACTCGCTTTGGACGGCGACCTGAGCCCGGCGGAGACCCGGGATATCCAAGAGGCATTGAAAACGATCGGGGGAAAAAGGCTGAAAACCGGGCCGCAATAAGACCGGGATGGCTTTGGACCCACGGGTAGAGCGGATTCATCGCAACGCGGTTCACTTTGCAAATGAAATGTGGCATCGACGTCCCGCCGATGGAGCAAAGCAACATGGCCGGCACGGCCGTGACGCGTCAGTGAACAGGATCCGGGTTTACCCGGGCAACAGGCTGAGGAAGTCGGGATGCGGACGCGCGATCACATGGGCAGCAATGACCTTGCCCAGCGGCTCTGCCGCCACTTTCCCGGCCTCGATCGCCGCCTTGGCGGCGGCGACTTCGCCGCGGATCACGATCGTCACGTAAGCGGCTCCGATTTTTTCTTTCCCGACCAGGGTGACGTCGGCGGCTTTCAGCATCGCGTCGGTCGCTTCGAGCGCCGCCGTGAGACCCTGGGTTTCGAGAATTCCAATAGCGAGGTTGTTCATGGGTGTATCAGGATAATCGGAGGGCAGAAACTGCTCCCGGTGGTTGTAGAGGGGGTGAATGTTGTTTTTTGAAAAAAGGATTCCGCCCAGTGCCGGATCGGGGTTGGACAGCAACGAAATAATCGCCTTGGTTCCCAGCCTGGCGGCTGCGTCCTTGCACCACGCCAGGGCGGATTCGATCGCGGCCTGGGCGCCGGCCAGTTTCACGACAACCGAGTCTCCTCCAGTCGCCTCCATGCCAAGAAGCCGGACCGGTGCCTGCTGGCAGACCCCATCGGCCAGCAGGGCAGGCAAGCTCCATGAGGTCAGTTCGACAAGCCCGATGGATTGGTGGGCGCTCACGGCAGCCTCTTGCGCAGACGATCGAGCATCGCAGCAACATCGGTTGCCGGACGGCGGCACTGCTCGGCCGCTTCGCTGAATCCGCATTCCGACAGCAGGCAGGCCATCCTGGTTTGCATCTCGTCAAGAAACTCCTTCTCGCGGCCGCTGATCGGCTGCCGCGATGGGCCCGGTCGAAACCCCCTCAGCGCAGCGCCCGCCCGGAATCCCTCGGGAAAGTTCCCGGCCCGCAGCATCGCCTCGATCAACTCAAGCAGCTTGAACTGCACGCGCCGGCATTCGTCGTGCCGTCCAGACTGAAAGTCGTTGTAGATTTTGATGATCGGCTCCGGAACCACTCCCGTGCTGGCAATCGTCCCGCCGTCACCGCCCATCATCAACGTCGGGTAAAGTATCTCCTCGCACCCGACCAGCACGGTGAAGTCTTCGCGCGTCTTCCGCAACGTATTCAGCGTGTGCAGGAACCGCGGCATGTCGCGGCTGCTGTCCTTCGTCCCGATGATCTTCGGGCAGTCCGCCGCCAGACGCCTGATGACCTCGACGGGGATCTCGTTGGCAAACTGGGGGATGTTGTAAAGCAGGATGTCCAGGGGACTGCGTCGGGCCACTTCGCGGAAATACGCCTCAACTCCGTCCGGGGAAACCTTGAAAAAATACGGCCCGGTAACCGAGATCGCCCGGATTCCGAGTTGCGCATACCGCTCGGCGGCCTCGATCACGAGATCGATATTATTTTCCGCCGCTCCCGCGAGAATCGGAACGCGCCCGCGGTTTTCATCGGCGACAATCTCCACGACCCGGATGCGTTCCTCGAAGCTCAACCGCGCAAATTCTCCCGTGCTCCCGTTCGGGTAGAGCCCGTGAATCCCCTTGTCGATGAGCCAGGAAACGATCCGGCGCAGTTCCCCCTCGTTGATGCGTCCGTCTTCGCTAAACGGAACGATGTTTGGGCAGAGAATTCCTGTGATTCGGGACATGGTGATGAGATCGCAAATTGTCGCATTTTAATAACGACACCAAGAATGTTCTGATGCCGGGCAGCCGGTGTCAATCGGATTTCATGCGACGCAGTTCCCCCGGGGTGATCCCCCGGTTCCGGCGGAAATCGTAGATCATCCGCTGGGCTCCCCCGAAGCCGCAGGCAAAGGCAATTTCCTTGATCTGCATTCCGGTCTCCTCGAGAAGCATCTCCGCCCTCGCAATGCGCTCGTTGACAATGCGGCGCCCGACAGGCCCAAGGTCCGCGCGCTCAAAATACCGCTCAAGGGTGCGCCGTTCGAGACCGCACGAGGCCGCCACCTCGCCCACCCCGATGGGCCTGTGGGCATTTTCGCGAATGAAGCGCAACGCGGTTTCCAGCGCGGGCTCCGTGTGGCGGGATGGCCCTCCTGTTGGTTCCTGGTCCCCAAAACACTCGAGAAACAGCGAGAGCGCACGAACTCCCCACGAAGGACGGTTCGATCCGCAGTCCGCCATGACATCGCGGACGAGCCGGTCCATGCGCGATTCCAGATGCGGATGAATCCCGCCCTTCTGCAGAATGCAGGAGTCGGGCAACATCCCGGCGCGGGAGAACCCATGCACCACAGATCCCCGCAGGCTGATCCATTTTTCCATCCAGCCTATCGAGAATTCCGGGCGGTAGCGATGCCATCCCCCGGGCACCAGATACAGCACGTCACCTGCGGATACACCGGTCAATCCGCCGGATCCGGACTCCCACTCCCCGCTCCCTTTTGTGATCAGGACAAGGGCGAAATCCGCGAGCGCGCGCCCCCTCTTCCAGTCGAAGTTGAACTCCGCCGGGTGCCCGGACGCCGGATACTTCTCACGTGGGCCATAGGTCAGCGAACCGACGGATGTCAGGCAACACCCGCCGCGCAGAGTGTTCGCTTCCACCGGAAGATAGTGGAACGAATTCATGGCCCCAATATGTCGCAGGGAGGTGTCGGAAATCAAGCGTCATTTGTCGTATTTTCAATATCGATACCGGTCGCAAATCCCACATGATGGTTAAAATAGTGGCACAATGAAAATCACCGGAATCAAACTTCACACGATTTCCTCGGGCGACACAGGAGCCCGCGGGGCGGCCCAGGGCGAGTCCCAGTATTGGGGCGGTGGCTGGCAGGCCCAGACGCTGATCTCGAACCCGATGTCGGTTTATCCCGCCTACAGTCGGATCCGCTCGCTGTGGATGGGACCCGGTCAGGATCCATACGCGATCGAGATCGAGACGGACGAAGGAGTCACCGGAAGCTGCGTGAATTACGGAGGAGGGGCGTTCGCCTGCGCGGTGATCGACCAGCATTTCCGGCGCTTCCTGATCGGACAGGATCCGTTCAACATCGAGATGATCTGGGACCAGATGAACCGTTCGACCCTACCCTATGGACTCGGGGGAATCACGAACATGGCGATGGCTGGAGTGGACCTCGCCCTCTACGACCTCGTCGCGCGCTCGCTCGACATTCCCGTGTTCAAGCTCTTGGGAGGAAAAACCAAGGATTCGATCCCCTGCTATGCCACCATCCATCCTGATTACGCGTCGCATTGGCGGGACCGGGGATTTTTTGGAGTCAAGATCGCCGCGCCCTGGGGCATGGAAAGCGGGCGCAAGGGGATTCAGAACATGGCCGACCTGCTCGGCAAACTCAGACAGGATCTCGGAGAAGATTTAGAAATCATGGTGGACTGCTACCTCTCCTGGGACGTCGAGTTCACCAGCCGGGTGGCCGAGCGCGTGCGCGAATATGACGTCAAGTGGTTCGAGGATCCGCTCCAGAACGGGTGGGCTACGGATCAAAACGCCTACCTGCGCCAGCGGATCGCCCCGATCCAGCTCGCCACAGGCAACCTCGAATACCACTACAAGGCGTTCCACAACATCATCGCCAATCGCGCCACGGACATTATCCAGCCGGAGATCCAATGGTGCGGCGGCCTTACGCCGACCCGGCGGATTGCCGCCATGGCGAAACCATACGACATGCAGGTCATCCCGCACGGCGCCTCGGTTTACAATTACCACTTCGTCATGAGCAACACGAACAGCGCCTACGCGGAATTCCTCACCACGGGGGAAGGCAAGGAACTCCATCCGATTTTCGACACCATCATCGGCGAGCCGCTGCCGGTGAACGGCCATATCACGCTCGACGAGAAAAAGCCGGGCTTCGGAGTGGAGTTGAACTTCGACAAGTTGAAACCCTATAAGAGCAATTGTTAAAGCTAACTCTATTGTAGTCACGGCGCTCTGTCGCCGTGCGCCCTGACAGAGCGGGGCGACTACAAAATACTGACCATTCTATTTCAAAGGAATTGCATCAAGGCCCGGTGACAGCCTCCAAATCCGCATGAAAATCACAGGCATAAAGCTCTCCCTCGTCCGCTCCGGCCAGTCGGGTGCCCGCGGTGCCGCACAAGGAGAGTCCCAGTATTGGGGAGGTGGATGGATCGCCAATTCGCTTGTCGCAAATCCGATGTCCGTGCATCCCGACTACGCGGGACTCCGCACGCTGTGGATGGGGCCCGGACAGGATCCGTATGTGATCGAGATCGAGACCGACGAGGGCGTGACTGGGTTCGCTGCGAATTACGGCGGGGGATCTTATGCCTGCGCGGTCATCGAACAGCATTTCAAGAGGTTTCTGATCGGGCAGGACCCGTTCGACATCGAGCGGATCTGGGACCAGATGAGCCGCTCCACCATGCCCTACGGGCTCGGGGGAATCACCGGTATGGCGATGGCCGGCGTGGATCTCGCGCTTTGGGATCTGATGGGGAAAGCCCTCGGCCAGCCAGTTTACAAACTACTCGGGGGAAAAACCAAGGAGTCGATCCCCTGCTATGTCACGACACATCCCGACTTCGCCTCCCACTGGAAAGACCGTGGATTTTTCGGCGTGAAAATCGCCGCTCCATGGGGCACCGAAAGCGGACGGGATGGGCTTCGGAAGATGGAGAAGCTTGTGGAAAAGCTGCGCGGGGATCTGGGAAATGACATGGAGATCATGATCGACTGCTACCTATCCTGGGATCTGGAGTTTGCGTCGCGCATGGGCGAGAGGTTGAGGAACTACGACGTGAAGTGGTTCGAGGATCCGCTCCAGAATGGCTGGGCATCGGATCAAAACGCCCACCTGCGCGAATCCATCTCCCCGATCCAACTGGCCACGGGAAACCTGGAATTCCACCCGAAGGCATTTCACAACATCATCGCCAACCGGGCCACGGACATCATCCAGCCCGAGATCCAGTGGTGCGGGGGACTCACTGCAACCCGGCGGATCGCGGCGATGGCCAAGCCGTTCGACATGCCGGTCATCCCGCACTGCGCGTCCGTCTACAACTACCACTTTGTCATGAGCAACACGAACTCCCCGTTTGCAGAGTTCATCAGCGTCGGCGAGGGCCTCGATGTGCAGCCGATCTTCACCGCCATCTCGGGCGAACCACTTCCCGTGGACGGACACATCACCCTCGATCCCGCCAGGCCCGGCTTCGGCGTGGAATTGAACCGCGAAGTTCTGACTCCTTTCCAAGCCGGATAATTCCCATGAGCGCGGACAAAAAACTCAACGTCGGAGTCATCGGAGCCGGTTGGTGGGCGACATTCGCCCACATTCCCGCAATTGTTTCACACCCCCGCGCCTGCCTCCACGCCGTCCAGTGCCGGACACAGGAGAAGGCCGACCGGGTCGCCAGAGATTTCGGGGCGGTGCACGCGCTCACGGATTGCGGGGCGCTTCTGGATCTGCCCGACCTGGATGCGGTCGTCATCGCGACGACCCCCAACATGCATTACGCGCAGGCGAAAGCCGCCCTTGAGAGAGGAAAACATGTCCTGCTTGAAAAGCCGATGACGTTCACGGTCGCCGAGGCCGGGGAACTCTGCGACATCGCCGGGGCAAAGGGCGTCCAGCTTTTGATCAGCTGCCCGTGGCACTACACTCCGCACGGCATCAATGCCCGCCTGTTGATCCAAGAGGGCGCCCTCGGCGAGATCCGGATGATTTCCGTGCTGATGACCAACCCTCTCGACAAGCTGCTCAAAGGCATCAACACAACCCCCACGCACGGCATGGGCCAGGTCTACACCGAGCCGTCCCACGGTTCTTATAATGATCCCGCTGTCGCTGGCGGCGGACAGATCTACTGCCAGGTGTCGCATGTCGCCGCCTACATCTCCTTTCTCACCGGCCTTCAACCTGCGGAGGTCTATGCCCGCTTTGATTTTGCAGGGTCCGCAAACGACATCTCAGACGCCCTGCTGATCACGATGGGAAATGGCGCCCTCGTTTCAATTGCCAGCACGGCCGCGACGCCGATCACCGAGCGCAACTATGAGGTCCGCCTTTTCGGAACCCGCGCCATCCTGCGCATGGAGCTCTGGAAGGGAACGATGGAATTGATCCCGTTCGAGGGAGAGCGAACGGTCTTCGCCAATCTGGCGGAAGAAGACATCTACCCCGCGCAACTCCCAGCGACCAACCTGATCGAGGCGTCACTCGGATTGGCCCCAAACGGTTCTGACGGCCGCCTTGGCCTCGCCTCGATGGAGGTGATCGAGGCCTCTCTCCAATCGTCAAAATCCGGAGCTCCGGTCACGATCCGACCAACATGAACAAGCCCGTCGAACTTTCAGGAATCACATGGAACCACAGCCGGGCGCTCCCGCCGCTGGTGGCGACGGCACAGCGGTATGAGGAGCTGCACCCCGGGGTCCGCATCCGGTGGGAGAAGCGTTCGCTTCATGAGTTCGGACACATGCCGATTGATGTCCTCGCTGAGCGATTCGACCTGATCGTCATCGATCATCCGTGGGCGGGTTTCTGCTTCGCGCGCGACCTTGTCCACGATCTGAAGCCACTGCTCGATGCAGGGCGATGGAACGACCTTGAAAGAAATTCCGTTGGACGGTCGTTTCAGAGCTACCACTACGAAGGAAAGCTTCTGGCGATTCCGGTGGATGCGGCCACGCCGGCTCCAAGCTTCCGGCCGGATCTCCTCACAAAACACCACCTCGATTTTCCCGGGACATGGAGCGAGTTGCTCGCGCTGGCCGATGCCGGACACTGCGTGATGCCCGGGTTTCCGGCCGACCTCTTCCTCAACTGGTGGATGTTGGTCGATGCGCTCAGCGTTCCAGGCGGCACGGATCCCGAAATGATCTGTGACCCCGAGTCGGGAAAAAATGCGATGGACTTGCTCAGGAGGCTTTCGGAAAAAATGCCGACGGAGATTTTCGGATGGAATCCGATCGCCATCGCGGAGCGCATGACCAGTTCGGACAGCATCGCCCACTGCGCATTCGCCTACAGCTACAACAACTACTGCCGTCCGTCATTTTCCTCACGGCCGCTCCAATACGGCAGCCTGCCGATTCTTGATGGAACTTCCTTGCGGAGCATCATCGGAGGCACGGGCATCGCCATCACCCGGCGCTGCGTGGACGTCGGATCTGCTCTCGACTACGCCCTTTTCACCGGCAGCGCCCCGGTGCAGTCCGGGATCTATGCTTTGGCAGGCGGCCAACCCTCGCGCCGGGAGGCATGGACCGATTCCGGGTTGAACTCGATCTGTGGCGGCTTTTTAACAAGCGCTCTCCGCGATCAGGAGCAGGCCCTTGTCCGCCCCCGCTACAATGGCTACGTCCCGCTGCAGGAGGAGGCCGGAATCCCGCTCCAGCACTACCTCAAAGGGAAATCCAGCCGCGAAGCTGCCTGGGAGGAAATCAACTCGCGCTACCGGGCAAGCCTGCCTCCAATGTAAACGATGCCGGGCTGCGGCTGCGACCCGGTCCAGGGCTTCCGACAAAGGCCTTTCCATAAGTCCGGAGGCGGGTTACACGACTCGGAATATTTTCATTGCAGCGCTGTGTCGATGCGGGCATTCATCCTATTCTGATGATTGGAAAGTCTTTGCTGATCGGTCTCCTTTGCGGCATCGCCCCGTCACACGGCGCTGTCCCGGCAGAAGTCCAACTGACAGGCGATTGGACAGTCCGGATCACGACGCCGGGCCCTCCTCCGGTCACCGCGGAAGTGGAAATTCCGAAGCCGGACATCCTCACCATCACTGATGAGAAATACGAAACCCTTCCGGAATTCGACGGGAAAATCGGAGCGGGCTGGAGAAAGGGAGCCCCTCTCAGCGGAGTCAAAGCCTCCGAGTGCACGATGAAGGGCGCGCTCGATCCCGGAAGCCTGGTTCTGAAAGACGGCCCGGGACCTTCTGCGACCGTTTTCACCAAAGGCACGGATTACGACGCGGATTTGGAATGGGGATCGGTCGGTCGCCTCCCGCAGGGCGGAATCCGGCCGGATCAGCCGGTTTGGATCAGCTACCGCCATGCGAAATCGCGCATCGATTCGATCGTGCTGTCGGCCGATGGAATGATCCTCCTCCGGCGAGGATTGCCGCACGCCGTGACACCCGAGATCCCCTCCATTGCGGCCGGGGAAGTGCGACTGGCCAATGTCTATTTGCCCGGCCGGATCGGTGCTTTGTCGGACGAGAATTTGTTCCCGATTCTGGAGACGGTCTATCCCGAACCGGAATCTCAGAACCCCTCGATTGCGGAGCGGGTGCTGCCGAAAACGCTGAAAAAACTTCGGGAGGGAAAACCGCTCCGAATCCTCGCCTGGGGAGACAGCGTCACCAATTTCAAAAGGTATCAGTCCATGTTTGTCGAACGACTGAAGGCGCAGTTTCCCGGAGCCCGGATCGAATTGATCACCGAAGCCTGGGGAGGACACAACACGGGAAGTTACCTCGCGGAGCCGGCCGGTTCTCCGCACAACTATCAAGAAAAGGTGCTCGACCGAAAACCCGATCTCGTCGTCTCCGAGTTTGTCAATGATGCCGGCCTCAACGAACACCAGGTGGAGGAACGCTATTCCCGATTTCTGGCCGACTTTGAAAAGCTCGGAGCCGAGTGGATCATCCTGACCCCTCACTACGTCCGGCCCGACTGGATGGGGCTCACCAGCCAGAAAAACATCGACGAGGACCCGAGGCCATACGTGAAAGGCCTGCGGCTCTTTGCCGGGAAGCATCCAGTCGCCCTCGCCGACGCATCCCTGAGATATGGGAGACTCTGGCGTCAGGGGATCCCTTATCTCACCCTGATGGAGAACAATATCAACCACCCGAATCAGTTCGGTCACACCCTGTTCGCAGACAGCCTGATGGCGCTCTTTCCGAAACGTCCAGATCTTCCGCAGCACTGAGCCGCAACGACAAGCCGGAGGACCAGGAAAACTTCGGATTCAAGACCCCGGCCTGCTTCACCTCCGACCTTGGAAAAACCTGGCCGGTGCGCCGCCTCATCACGCCCGGCGGACCGGAGCGGACGGTTAACGGGATCGACCGCCTTCCATTTCAACTCGGCGACACCCTGGCTGAACCGTGCGGCCACCTCGCCGCCACCCAGTCCCGCGACGACATCATCCAGCTCGTCACGAGCAAAAACCACTACGCGTTCAATCTCGCATGGCTCCAGCAAACCGCGCCATGATGCCGCCCCCTGTCAAAATGGTGTTCCCCAGCAGAGGACAACCCCGCGGGGACCTCTCCGGGTTATGATCGCGACTAGACATTAACCGTGCGCAAATCAGGAGTTTTCGGGATTTCCGGTTTGCCAAACTCCATCGGTCGGGAGCATGGTCGTCAAGGTCATGCAATCCAACACGCGCGTTGTGGTTTGGGGTGAGTTCCGCCACGAAAAAACGGACCCGAGAGTTGCGGCCATCTATCCATTGGGGATTCACGGAACGATTGCGGCTTTTCTCCGCCGTGATCCGGACCTGGAGGTATCGACCGCATGGCTGGATCAGCCCGATCACGGGCTGGGAGGAGATATTCTCGAGAAGTCGGATGTTTTGCTTTGGTGGGGTCACATCGCGCACGGGGAGGTTTCCGACGAAGTGGTGCAGCGGATCCATCGCAGGGTTCTTGAGGGGATGGGGCTGGTAGTGCTCCACTCCGGGCACTATTCCAAAATCTTCAAATCGCTCATGGGCACGACCTGCTCGCTGAAATGGCGGGAGTCCACCGACAAGGAACGGATTTGGAATATCGCCCCGCATCACCCGATCACGCGGGGGATCGGAGAATATTTCGAGATCCCCGCCGAGGAAATGTACGGCGAACCCTTTGGAATTCCCTCACCGGATGAATTGATTTTCATCTCGTGGTTCACCGGTGGCGAGGTGTTCCGGAGCGGGGCGACCTGGCAGCGGGGAAACGGCAGGGTCTTCTACTTCCGTCCCGGGCATGAAACCTACCCTGCCTATCATCAGGCGGAGGTGCAAAAAGTCATCTCCAATGCCGTCCGGTGGGCGCGGCCGGCCGTCCGAATCCCCGACTCCTGCCCGAATTCCCCGGCTCTCGAGCCAATGCCGGAAGATCCGGAGGCTGCGGAGCGTTCCTCACTGGGATTCCGATGATTTTGACTATGAAGAAACTCAAGCTAAAGCGAGTGCGTCTCGCAGTGATCGGAACAGGGTCCATGGCGCACTGGCACGCGGAAAAATTCAAGATCCTTCCGGGTTGTGAACTGGTGGCTGCCTGCGATATCGATCTGTCGCGCGCGCGGGAATTTGGCGGCAAACACGGGATCCCCGCCGCATTTGGCGACGCGACCGCCCTGATTGCCGGAGCGGATTTCGATGCGGTGACCATCGTGACCCCGGATGCTTCCCACGCTCCGCTGTCTCTCCAGTGCCTGGAGGCGGGAAAGCATGTGCTCTGCGAGAAGCCGCTCGCCCTGAACCATGTGGATGCCGGCAAGATGGTTGCGGAGGCAAAGAAGGCAGGAGCCGTTAACATGGTGAATTTTTCCTACCGGGACTGGCCGTGCATCCAGGCGGCTGCCGCGGCGGTCCGGCGAGGCGAAATCGGCGAGCTGCGCCATGTGGAAGCCAGCTACCTTCAGGCCTGGCTCCCATCCAAAATCTGGGGCGACTGGCGGAAGAAGGATTCGCACCTGTGGAGGCTTTCGACAAAGCATGGAAGCAAGGGGGTGCTCGGGGATGTCGGCGTTCACATCGTGGACTATGCGACGTTCCCCTGCGGGCCGCTGAAGGAAGTCTTTTGCCGGATGAAGGCATTCCCGAAGGCTCCCGGAAACCGGATCGGGGAATACGAACTGGATGCCAACGATTCGGCCGTCCTCAATGTGGAGTTCGCCAGCGGAGCCATCGGAGCCATCCACACGAGCCGGTGGGTTGGAGGCCATGCCAACCGCCTCGCTCTGAAGATCGCGGGCACCAAGGGAACGATCGCCATGGATTCAGAAATCTCCACCACCAGCTACAGCATCTGCAATGGCAGGGGCCTGGACAAATGTGAGTGGCGGGAAGTTCCATGCAAGCCGGTCCCTACAAACTACGAGAGATTCCTGTCGGCCATCCGTTCGGGAAAACCCGGCGAGCCGGACTTCGCCCGCGGCGCCGAAATCCAGAAAGTCCTCGACGCCTGCTTCGAATCGGATGCGCAGGGACATCCGGTCAGGATATGATCAAATAAGATCCGGGTCGGAAATCACCGAAAGCCCGGGGATTTGTCGGAAGTGGCGGTCGAATGTCAGGACAGCGGCTCCGATCCTTTGCGCGCAGCAGGCGATCACGGCATCGGGCAGCGGAATTTGCAACCCGGAGCGATCCATTTGCCAGAGCAGCTTCTCCACCTCGTTCCAGATCACATTGTCTGTCGGCACATTGACCATCACGTCCCAGAATTTCCGCAGGCGGTTCAGGGCGGATTCCTGCCGGATGCCGCGAGCGACCTCGCAGCGCACCACGCCACAAATCGCCAGTTCCCGGCCATAAGACGCGGCGGTCAGAAATGTCATCGGGTCCAGCTTCCGGCGCGCCACTCCGATCCAGAAGCTGCTATCCACGAGAAGCGGTTTCATTTTCGCTTCCCGGAGCGATACAAGTCGGCTCCTTCCGCGGCGCGTGCGGCCATAAGGTCGTAGGAAGGATCAAACATCGCGCCCAACTCCTCCGGGCTCATTCCCATTCCCTCGGCCGCCAGAGCCTGCAGTTTGGCCCTCCGGTCCGCCTCCCTCAGGACGTGCTCGATCGCCCGCGTCTTGTTTGTCGTTCCCATCGCGGCCATCACCCGCTTCAGAAGCGGGCCATCCACATTCAGCGTGATCTTCATGCTAACAAAGCATGGTCACGATGCCATACCTTGTCAATACGAGGTTCCGGTGCAGCTTAGCGCACGACCGGCACCCCGTCGCGGAGGATCTGCTCGACGAATCCGGTGTGGTATTTTCCTTTCCGGAAATCGGAATTCCGCATGATCGCCTGCTGGAAGGGGATGGTTGTTTTGATGCCGGTGATCATGTATTCGCCGAGGGCCCGGGACATGCGCCGGATGCAGGCCTCGCGGCTGGATGCGGTGGAGATAACCTTGGCGATCATCGAGTCGTAGTGGGGAGGGATCGGATATCCGGCATAGGCGTGCGAGTCGATCCGGATCCCGCGCCCGCCGGGGGCATAGTAGAGATCGATGTTTCCCGGGCAGGGCTGGAAGTTTCTTTCAGGGTCCTCTGCATTGATCCGGCACTCGATGGCGAAGTGGCGCGGCTTGGCATCGATGACGTAGTCGCTGAGGTGCTCGCCGGCCGCGACCTGGATCTGCTGCTTCACGAGGTCGCATCCGTAGACCTCCTCGGTAATCGGATGTTCGACCTGGATGCGGGTGTTCATCTCCATGAAGTAGAAATTCCCGTGGTCGTCCACGAGGTATTCGATCGTCCCGGCATTCGTGTAGCCGACGTTCTCGCAGAGCTTGATCGAAGCGTCCCCCATCTTCTGGCGCAGGTCGGGAGTCATGAGCGGAGAGGGACATTCCTCGACGATCTTCTGGTTCCGGCGCTGGAGCGAGCAGTCGCGCTCGCCGAGATGGACGACGCGGCCGTGCTCGTCGCCGAAGACCTGGAATTCAATGTGGTGCGGGTTGACGATGAATTTCTCGATATAGACGGTTCCGTTGCCAAAGGCCTTCTCCGCCTCCATGCGCGCAGCATGGTAGCCCTGCACAAGGCTGCCCTCGTTGCTCGCGATCCGCATTCCGCGCCCGCCGCCGCCCGCCACCGCCTTGATCATGACCGGATACCCGATCTTCCTTGCGATCTTGATCGCCTCGGCCTCGGAATCGACTGTCCCGTCGCTTCCGGGCGAAATGGGAACCCCAGCATTCCGCGCGCATTCCCGTGCGGAATTTTTGTCGCCCATCAGCCGGATCGCCTTCGCCGACGGCCCGATGAACTTGATGTTGCAGCTCGCGCAGACCTCGGCGAAGTGGGCGTTCTCAGCAAGAAATCCGTATCCCGGATGGATGGCATCCACATCCGCGATTTCTGCGGCGCTGATAATCCGGTCCATCTTGAGGTAGCTGTCCGAACTGGCGGCGGGCCCGATGCAGATCGCCTCGTCGGCGAGCTGGACATGAAGGCTGTCGAGGTCGGGCTCGGAATAGACCGCTACAGACTGGACACCCAGCTCTTTGCAGGCCCGAATGATCCGGAGCGCAATCTCGCCACGGTTGGCGATCAGGATTTTTTTGAACATGGATTATTTAAGCCGGAACATCGTCTGTCCGAACTGGACCGGTTTTCCATTCTCCGCGCAGATCTCGACGACAGTCCCGGAAACCTCCGCCTTGATTTCGTTCATCACTTTCATCGCCTCGATGATGCAGACGACCGTCTCTCCGGTGACCTGCTGGCCGACGCTGACAAATGCGGGAGAATCGGGAGAGGGGGAACCGTAAAATGTGCCGACCATGGGGGACTTGATCTCGATCCCCGCCTCTTCGGGAGCGGGGGGGGCGGAAACCGCGCCGGCTGCAGTCGGCTGCGAAACCGGAGCGGCGGCAGCCTGTGCCGGTCCGGAAGTGACGAACTGGACCGGCCGGCCGGCCTCGCCGGTCTTCAGGGTGATTTTAAAGCCTTCCCGTTCCATCTTGAAGACGCCGATCCCGTTTTTCTTCATGAGATCGATCAGCGTGCGGATTTCTTTTAGGTCCATTCGTTTGGTGTTGTTAACTGAATGCAAAATTCTGACATGCGCGAATCCGCACGGTCAAGACATTGGATGTGACAATCCTGTGGCGGGGACGATCGGAGGCGCAGAGCCCGCATCTGGACCCTTCCTGACAAAAACGGATTCGGCGTTTATCTCACTTCGCCGACGTAGATGCGGTGGGCTGCCCGTTTCGCTCGTTCGTGGGCTTTGGCCTCGAACTCGGAAGCGAGGAACCCGGCGCGGGTGAGCTGGTCCGGGAACGCGGGCTCCCGCACCGCCGACCAGAAGGCAACCCGTCCTCCAGGGCAAAGGGCCCGGCGGATGAGAGAAAGTCCGCTGCGGTCGTAAAGCCGGGAATTTTTCGCCTGCACAAAGGAAGTCGGGCCGTTGTCCACATCGAGGAGGATGGCATCGAACCCGGCCTTGGCGCGCTTGATGCAGTCGAAGACATCGCCGGTGAAGACGTCCACTCGCGGGTCGGCGAGGAGAGAGCCGTTCAGGTCGGCGAGAAACTTCCGGTTCCAGGCGACGACCTCCGGCAGGAGTTCCGACACCTGGACGAATGCCTTCGGTCCCGTCAGTTCCAGCACGCGGCGAAGGCTGAACCCGAGGCCCAAACCGCCGATCAGGACGCGAGCCTCGTTGCTCTGCGGGCGGAATGAGCAGGCCAGGTCGGCAAGCAGAATCTCCGAAACCGTGTTGTTCGATCCCATGAGCTGGCGCCCGTTGAGCTTGAGGAAATAGTCTCCATCGTGCTCGTGGAGCGAGAAGCGCGATCCATCCGGCGTGCGCGTCTCGGCAAGGTTGCGAAAGGGAATCACCCGGTTCTCCCCCGGCCGGAGAACACGTCATGGAACTTGGCGAGCGCAGCTTCAGCCGCATCAGTTGGCTCAAGATTTTCCAGCCCGGCACGCCCTTCGGAACCCGCCATCCACTCCCGGGTCCTCCTCAGGGCATCCTCGACAGAACAGGCCCCTGAAGGCCGGGGCAACTGACTGGCCGGTTGAATTCCCTGCGGCAGGCCGGGGACCGCATCCCGCACGGGCTTCACGACTTCGACGCCCAGCCACTCCTGCAGCTCAGGCAAAATGTCAGCGGGTGTTTGAAACCGCTGCCAGACGCGGTCCTCGTGGCCGGGATCCACGGATGCGATGAACTCGCTTGCCAGGCTGAATCCGGGAGCGTTTGCATGGATGAACTCCCGGCACTTGTCGCCGTGCATTTTGAGCCGCCCCTTCGTTCCTGTGCTGTATTTGCGAGGTTCCACAGCCATTGTTTGTCGCCCCCGAAGGATGGTTAGTCCAACCATTTCCGAGCCGGGGATGATGTTACCGCTTGCCACATCGGATCCCGGGGCCCCATGGTGAGGGCTATGGGAGATTCCAATCCGAAAAACAACCAGAAGAAAAAGGCCCAGCAAATCGCAAAGAAGGCCGACAACCAGAAGAAACAGGCGGCACCCGCTCCGGTGGCACCCAAGAAAAAATAGTCCGGATCTCCGGGCTTGCTATGGCCGGCAGTGGCGGGCGAGGCACGCGGCAATCACATCCTTTGTGAACGGCTTGGAGAGGAAGTCGTCCATTCCCGCAGTATTGCAGCGCTCGCGATCGCCGGGCATCACGTTTGCAGTGAGGGCGATGATCGGCACACGGGAATCCGTGGCGCTCTCCGCTTCGCGGATCATTTTCGTCGCCGTGATCCCATCCATGACCGGCATCTGCATGTCCATGAATATTGCTGAGAACTTCCCGGAGGCAAAAGCATCAACCGCCGCCTGGCCGTCCCGTGCAAATTCCACCCCGCAGCCAAGGGACTCCAGCATTTTTCCCGCGAGCAAGCGGGAGGTGGCATCGTCCTCGACGACGAGGACTAGATTGCCAGGGGGAGGAGCCCCTCCGGCTCCGGAGGAAGCCGGGACGGACTGAGGCGGTTTTTCAACCCTTTCCGGTTGTCCGGAACGGTCCTCGATCGGAAGCCGCAATGTAAATCTGCTGCCCCGGCCTGGCGTCGAAACGATGGTGATCTTCCCCCCCATGGCTTCGGCGAGGCGCTGCGAAATGGCCAGCCCGAGACCCGTCCCTTCAAACGGGCGCCTCAGCGTCGAGTCAGCCTGGGTGAACGGCTTGAACAGGAGGGGGATCGTCTCGGAAGGAATGCCAAGACCGGTGTCCTCCACGGAGAAATCCAAGGCGGGGCGGATCCCGCAGGAAGCCGGCGCGATCCGAAGGACAACCGACCCGCTCGAAGTAAATTTGACCGCATTTCCGAGAAGGTTGATGAGGATCTGGCGGATCCTCCGCTCGTCCCCGTGGATTTGCGCCGGGACCCCGGGCTTCGTCTCGGAACGAAATTCGAGCCCCTTGTCCGCGGCGGCATTCCGGACAGGGAGGCAGGAAGACTCCACCAGGTCGGCAATTGAAAGCAGGGCGTTCTCGAGCTTCAGGCGCTTTCGTTCGATGCTGGAAAAATCGAGGATGTCGTTGACGACCTGGAGGAGGTGCTCCCCGCAGTTTTTGATCGTGCGGGCTTTCTCCATCTGGTCGTTGTCGAGCTGGGATTCGGAAAGCAGCTCTGCAAACCCGAGGACTCCGTTGAGCGGGGTGCGGAGTTCGTGGCTCATCACAGCGAGGAATTCGCTCTTTGCCCGGTTGCCTGCCTCGGCGCGGTCGAGGGCATCGAGCAGATTCGCTTCGAGGGCTTTCCGTTCGGTAATGTCTTCCTTGACTGCGATGAAATGGACGATCCGGCCCGAGTTGTCGAAAACCGGCGAGATCGTCGCCTCCTCCCAGTAGAGCGATCCGTCCTTGCGCCGGTTGTGGAACTGCCCCTTCCAGATTTGCCCGGAGGTGATCGTGTCCCAGAGATTGCGGTAAAACGAGCCATCCTGCTCGCCGGATTTGAGAACGCGGGGATTCTGTCCGACCGCTTCCGCAAACGTGTAGCCCGTGGTTTTTTCAAAGCAGGGGTTCACATATTCGATGGTTCCCTGAGAATCGGTAATGACGATGGTGTTCGCGCTTTGCTCGACCGCCGTCCGGAGCGTGTTCAACTCCGCCTCCGCCTTCCTGATGTCGTCCTGCCGGGAGAAACTCTCCAGGGCAAAATCGATATCGCCAGCCATCTCCACCAGCAGATCGCGCGCCTCCTCATCGAACGCGTGGGGGATGTCGCTGTAGAGAGTAAGGGACCCGATGGTTTTTTGCCTCAGCCGCAAAGGGAGCGCTGCGGAGGCTCTCCAGCCGAAAGTCTTGGCCTTCTCATGCCAGGGTGCGGTGATCGGGTCACTCTGAAAATCCTGGCACCAGACCGGGGTGTTTTCACGGATTGCAGTGCCCGTGGGCCCCTGGCCCAAGGGGTCGGCGGCGTCCAACGAAATCTCGATGCCCTTCAAATATTCTGTTCCCACACCGAACGAGGCCACCCCGCGAACCATCCCGGTCGCTTCGTCCACCATGCCGATCCATGCCATTTTCATGCCCCCAAACTCCACCGCGACCCGGCAGAGCATCGGCAGCAGTTCATCCGTGTTCGCCGAATGCACGATCGCTTGGTTGCACTGGCTCAGCGCGGCATAAAGCTGGGTGAGACGGGCGATTCGGGCTTCGGCATCCTTGCGCTCCGTGATGTCATCGAACACGGCGGCAAAACGGCCGGGCTGCGGACAAAATGCCGAGACTTTGAAATGCCGCGCGAGCACACCGCTGAATTCCTCGAATTGCACTGGGTCGCCGGTAACAGCCACGCGTCCATAGTGATCGATCCACATCGGCTCCGTCTCCGGCATGATCTCTTTGACCGTCCGTCCAACGACATCCGCAGCCCTCATTCCGGTCATGCGTTCAAACGCCGGATTGACAGCGATAAACCTGTAGTCGGCCGGCTTGCCGTCGGCATCGCAGATGATCTCATGCAAGGCGAAACCATCGAGCATGCTTTCGAAAAGCAGTCTGTAGGTCTCCTGCGCCTCCGCCCGCAGTTTCTCGGCGCTGATGAGATTTTTCAGGATCCCGGTCTGTCGGTTCCGGTAGAAAAAGGCGACCCCGACCGCGACCAGCAGGATGGTCAGTCCACTGAGCAGGCCGAGGACCCCCGCCCGGTAACGCGCGATGGCGGAAATTTCCTCCTGATCCAATTTGCTCACGAGAACCCATGGCGACCCCTGGATCTGGCGCAGATCGGCCAGCACTTCCCTGTCGCGGTAGTCTTTGCCGAGAAATCTGCCTTCCCTGCCGAGCGCCGCCTGCACCACAGGGAGACTGGTGCGTGTCAGCGGAAAGCGCAGCTCCATGAAAAGACGAGGGGCAAAGCGCAATTCGTTGACGATAACCACCTCGTCCCCCTCCCGCTGGGCAAGAACGGTTTCGGTGCTGGCGCTTTCAGTCGGCCAGAACTGCAAAATTGAAAAAAATTCGTCGATTGCGTGACAGCGCAGAACCAACACAGCCAGAGTCCGCCCGCTGGCATCCCGCACCGCCGCCGCGACATCAATATGCACCGTGCCATTGTCGGAGAGGAAAAAATCGGAAATGACCGGATCCCGGCCGGCCTGCGCATCCCGGATGGCATTCTTTGTGGCGGCAGGCACCAGCAGGCGCGCATCGTCGGTGGCCAACAGGAGATTGGCGGACGGATCGAACAGAAGGATGTTCGCATACCCCGGCATTCCGGACTTCAGGAGCTTGCATAATTTCTCACGGGTCTCCGGGTTGTCCGGAGCAGCCACAAATTCCGGGACCACGTTGCCGATCGATTCGTCGTTCGCGGCTCTCGCGGCATCGGCCATGCGTTCCTTCCGCCATTGATGGATCTGCTTGAGCTTGAGATCGCCGACGCCGGCAAGCGCACGGAATTTTTCCTTCGAGATCTCCTCCTTCTCTACCAGATAATAACCACAGACCACAAACACCAGCCCAAGGGAGGCCGCCACAACGCCCGCTGCCACCACTATGCGGGCTCTGCGGTCGAGCGGCAAACTTTGCGATTTCATCGGATCAAGCTGCTGGCAACTCACGGCGGAAGCAGCGACGTGAGCAGCGAATTTCATTATGAATTTCCGTGACCAATCTGACAATCCCGATTTGACGCGACCCGATGAATCGCTTGTGGAGCCTTGCTCCGGGACAAGGATGGGATAGATATTCCTCCCGTGCCACGCGTCATCTTCCACCTCGACATGGATGCCTTTTACGCATCCGTCGAGCAGCGTGACGATCCGTCCCTTCGCGGACGCCCGGTCATCGTCGGGGCTCCACCCGACCGGCGGGGAGTGGTCTGCGCCGCGAGCTACGAAGCCCGGAGCTTCGGAGTTCGTTCCGCGATGTCATCCCGCACCGCGCACAGGCTCTGCCCGGCGGGAATTTTCATCCGGCCCCGCATGGATGCCTACCGCAGCGAATCACGCGAAATCATGGCCCTGCTGGCGCAGTTTGGTGGCTCCATCGAACAGATGAGCGTGGACGAGGCCTACCTCGACATGAGCCACCGGTTTGAGAGTTTCGAGCCGGCGGCTGTCGTAAAGAACCCCGGCGCAAGCTCCGAGATATTGGAGGGACCGGCGCCGTCCGGTCCGTTGCATATTTACGGACGACACAGCGTTCGTCCCTCCAGCAGAATTTCCGAAGCAAGCATCGGGGTATCAGACCCAATGGGGATGAGTCTCGGGCGGGAAATGAAGGATCTCATCCGACGGGAGCGAGGGCTGACCGCCAGCATCGGAATCGGCGGCAACAAGCTGCTTGCAAAAATTGCCAGCGATCATGGGAAGCCCGACGGACTATTCTGCATCGGCGAGGCGGAGAAGATCTCATTCCTTCGCCCCCTCCCCGCTTCCGCAATCCACGGGATCGGAAAAGTCACTGCGGATGTTCTCGCGCAGGCCGGACTGCGCACGATCGGAGACCTTCAGGATAATCCTGGCGACCTGCGGGCGCTCGTGGGGTCCTACGCCGCTGTTCTCAAGCGCTATGTTTTCGGCGAGGACGACCGGCCGCTCGATTATGACGGCGATGTGAAAAGCGTGAGCGCGGAGGAAACATTCGAACGCGATACCGACGATCGCAGGATTCTCGTGCCGGCGCTGAGGGAGCAATCCCGGGAGCTTGCCGGGAAGCTCGCCAAGGAGCGGCTCGCGGCCAGGACAGTTCAGGTCAAGGTCCGCTACAGCGATTTCAAAACCCTCACGCGCCAGACCAGCGTGGAAGACCCGATTGAGAGCGCCGGGGACATCTACGCCCTCGCGTGCTCGATCCTGCGCCGGGAGAGGCTGGTGAACCGACCGCTCCGTCTTCTCGGTCTGGGGGTCACAGGGCTTGTGCCGCCAAGCTCGCAGCTCATCCTTCCTTTGTGATACCATGTTGACATCGAGACGGGTGGAATCAACGGACGGCTCGGCGATCCGTCCCTACCGGTGCAGGGTAGGGCGGTTTCGCCGAAACCGCCGTGATATTTTACCCATTACGCCGTGCGTTTGGTATGATGAGGTAGAGTTGATCCCCTGTCCGGACCTTCTCCGGCACAGGGAATGCGGCGAGGACGCCTTTGTCAGCCTGAGTGACGGGGTCACCCTTTTTGCCAGTTCGGAGTTCGGTGACATCCGTTCGAAGGGCTCCGGTGGTATCACCAAGAATCCAAATCGCATCTCCGACACGGAGACATCCGGCCCGGACCAGAACCTCGGCGACGCCGATGCGGGAGTAGTATTTTGTGATTTCTCCGGCAAAGACCTTCTTTTCTGTTGCCCGGGAATTTGAGGAAGCCGTCCACTCGCCAAGGGTTTTCCCCAGGTAGTAGCCGCCCTCCCAGAACCCCCGGTTGAAGACCTTCTCAAGCTCAGCCATCCCCTCCCCTGTTTTCCTTAGCGCATCGAACGATCCGTCCGTCCAGGCATCGATTCCTCTGCGGTAGGCCCTCACGACGGTCGAAACAAAATCCGCGGAGCGTCCGCGGCCTTCGAGCTTCAGAACCGAGACGCCTGCGTCGAGGATCTGGTCGAGAAATGGAAGCGTGCAGAGATCCTTTGGAGACATGACCTGGTGTCCGTCGATGACGAGTTCGTCGCCTGTCTCGTGGTCGGAGACGAGGTAGTTTCTACGGCAGGGCTGAAAGCAGGAACCCCGGCTCGCGGAGGCCTGCGGGCCGTAGAGCGACAAGCTCATCTGGCACTTGCCGGAATATGCGACGCACAGGGCTCCATGTGCGAAGATTTCGATCTGCAGGAGGTTTCCGGACGGGCCGAGGATGTTCTGCTCCCGGATGCCAGAGATGATCCCGCGGATCTGGTCAAGGCTGAGCTCGCGCGCCAGCACAATCACGTCCGCGAAGGCGGAATAGAACCGCACGGCGGCCAGGTTCGTGACGTTGGCTTGAACGGAGAGGTGAACAGGAAGTCCCTCGTCGCGGGCGATTTGCAAAACTGCCGGGTCCGCCGCAATCACCGCGCCAACGCCCGCCGTTTTTGCAAGGATGCAGAGCGTCCGGGCCTCATCCAGTTCGCCATCAAAGAGGATCGTGTTGAGTGTCAGATAAGCCTTCGCCCGAAACTTCCGGCATTTCGCGACAATTTCGCGCAGGTCGCCGGGCTTAAAGTTGTTGGCCGCACGGGCGCGCATGTTGATCTTCCCCACACCGAAATAAACCGAATCGGCGCCGGACTTCAAAGCGGCGGAGAGAGACCCCCATGAACCGGCGGGTGCCATCAGCTCGATGGGGCAGGCCTCTTTCATGAAACCTTTCCAGCCGAGGGGCAGAGGGCACGGAGCTCGCAGCCCGCGCAATCCGGGTTGCGGGCCATGCAGCGCCGGCGGCCGTGAAAGATCAGCCAGTGGCTCAGGTCGGTCCACCGTGAGCGCGGGAACAACTTTATGAGATCCTTCTCGATGAGAACCGGATCGGAAAATGCGGTGATGCCAAGTCGTTGCGAAAGCCTCGCAACATGAGTGTCCACAACCACTCCCTCGTTGACACCGAAGGCGTTTCCAAGAACGACATTGGCCGTCTTGCGTCCGACCCCGGGCAAAGCTGCCAGCTCATCAAGCGTCTTCGGAACCCGCCCCCCGTGCTCCGCAATCAATGCCGCCGCCATCGCGCGGATGTTCTTCGCCTTGTTTCTGAAAAATCCTGTCGAATGGATGATTGCTTCCAACTCTTCCTGTGGGATCGCCGCAAAAGCCTCGACCGTCGGGCAGCGGCGGAACAGGATGGGCGCAACCAGATTGACCCGTTTGTCGGTGCACTGCGCGGAAAGAATGGTCGCCACCAGCAGCTCCAGCGGATTGGAAAACACCAGCTCGCAATGGGCTCCGGGATAAATTTCCGGCAGGCGCTTCAAAAGTGCCTCCGCCCGTGCCTTGCGGGTCACGGCGGTCCGAGTGCCGTCAGGCGCTCCTTCGCTTTGGCCGCAAACTGGCTGTCGGGATAGTCCTTCACGAGCTGCTTGTAGGACTCCTTCGCGCGATTGAGTTGCTGTGTCTTGAATTTCGGATCCGCGCTGGCGCCCGCCTGCTCCTCAAGGAGTTGTCCGCCCTGCCAGAGCCCCTCGGCAGCCGCGAGAGGAACCCCGGAGTAGAACTGCGCGATCTTCGTGTAGAAGTCGATCGCCTGCCCCCGGAATTCCTCCTTCTGCTTCGGATCCGTGGCATCCTCCATCTTCTTCCTCATGATGTTCCCGCCGAGGAGAAATGAGTCCGCTCGGAGCTCCGCGCTCGCGTTCTGGGCGCGGATAATCGCAGGCAGAAGCGCGAGCGCGTCGTCCAGCTTGCCCTCTGCACGCAGGGACTCCGCGATCCCGTAATCCGCCTCAAGCACCTTAGGCGACCACGGGTAGAGGGCCTTGAGCTGCTGGAATAGCTTGCCCGCCTCCGCCGTCTGCTTCTTCTCCTGGGCCACTCTCCCAAGGCCGAAAATCGAGATCGCCTGCGCCTCCTGAACCGCTGTCGGCGCGGTCGTGGCGGTTGTTCCCGGAGGGTTCGGATAATCCTTGGCGAGCTTCTCAAAGATCCCGGCCGCCTCGTCGAACTTTTTGTCGCCGACGAGTGCGAGTCCGTAAATGTCGAGATCCTTCGGGGAGTAGAGAACCGCGGCGTCGAACGCCTCGTTCATCTTCGCCAGTGCGCGCGGCTTGTCCTTGTCGGAGACGAAGCTGGCCAGCGTGAACAGAATTTTGCTCTTCGCGCCGCTGTCCGGGGTTTTGTCCGCAAGCTCCTGGAAGTATTGCTCGACCTGGGCTTCGGTCTTCAGCTCTGCGCGGAGGAGCATTCGCTGGTCGGCGAGCAGGGTCTGCAGCCCGGATGCGAGGTCGGCGCTGGACGGATATTTCGCGAGCATGTCCTCGGAGGTCGAGACAGACGACTGGATGGCGTCCTTCCACTTCGTCTGGTCGGCCGCATTGAGCGAGCCGTAGTTGACGGCGATGCGCTCGGCGTTCCCTCGCTGAAGTTCGGCGACCTTGCCGAGGGCGGCCGCAGCCTGTGGGTTCTGGGAGTAGCGCTGAACAAAATCCGTGTAGGCGGCGATCGCCTCATCCGGCTTTCCGGCGTTCACCGCATTCTGCGCAATCGAGTCGAATGCGAAGAAGACCTTGTCGTCGGCGGGATACTTGTCGAGGAACTGGCGCATGAGCGCGGTGACCTCATCGGGCTTCTGGGCTGCCGCCGCAAGCTGGGCGCGCATGAAATACGTGTAGGGGGCCGCCTGGTTTTCCGGAAATTTTTCCGCAAGTGAAGCAAGGGTCGCCGCGCCCTCGTCCGGCTTGCCGAGCTTGATTAGGGCGCCGCCGAGCGCATACATCGCGAGCGGGGTCAGCGGGTGCTTTTCGTTCGCCTTGATGAAGCTCTCCAGGAGCGGCACCGCCCCCGCGTCATCGCCTTTCTGCTGGGTTGCGATCGCGATCCAGTAGTCGGATTCCACAGCCTGGGGCGTTCCCGGAAACTTGTCCTTGACCACCTTGTAGGAGGCGATCGCATCGTCCCACTTTCCGGTATCCTTGTAGATCCCGGAGAGACCGTATTGCGCCACGATGGCGATTTCCGGCGGGGGGTTCTTAGAAAGATGCTCCTGAAACGTCTTGAGCGCCTCGTCGAACTGCTTGAGGGAGACCTGCGCCTGGGCTTTGTTGACCACCGAAAGCCCGGTGAGCCGCCCCTTCGGGTATTGGGTCAGGGATTCGTCGAAATACTTGATGGCATCGACCGGCTTGCCCGTGGCGAGATACATGCTGCCCATCTGAAACGGCAGATTTTCGGCGATCGGCTTGCCCTTGTTGGTGGCGGTAAATTCCGTGTAGCCCGCCACCGCCTTGTCCACCGCCTTCTGGATGGCATACCCCATCGTCTGGTAGTAGAGGGCGCGCATCTTCTCGTCGTCGGTCGCCAGGAACGGAGTGGCGTGGCGGATCACGACCCTCGACTCGTTGTATTTCTGGGCGTTGAAGTAGATCTCGCCCATCTTGAGGATCGCGGAGGCGATCTGGTCCGGCTTCGCCCTGAGTTCCTCGAGCTTTCGCAGTTCGCGCTCGTTGTCCTTGTTGAGCTGCTTCTGGAGGTTTTTGTTGTTCGCGCGGATCGCCGCGGCCTTGAGGCCCGGGAACGCTTTGACCTTTTCCTCCTGGAGCCTGACGATCTCGTCCTTCGTCAGGATCGACTGATAGGCACCGAGCGCTTTCTGGTAGATGGGGGCGCGGTCTGCCTCCGGACTGAAAGAGGCCTGCATGAATAGAATTTCACCGAGTTGGAAATTCGCATCGTTGATGAGGGCGATATCCTTTTTCCCGGAGATGATCTGCTGGAGCAGTGCCTCCGACTGCTTGAGCAGGTCCATGCCCTTCGCCTTGTCGCCGCCGTCCTTGTTCAGCTCCATGCTCGCCTGCGTTGCAAGCGCGAGGGCGAGGAGGTTTTTGCTGGAGTCAACGGTGGCGCTGGATGCGAACTTCTTGAGATTCGACTGCATGTCCTCGACAACCTTGTCATAATTCCCGAGCTGAAAATTCGCGATTGCCCGGCCGGATATTGCGCTTTCGACTTCCGGTGCCTGGGGATATTTCGTGGCAAAATCGGAGAATTTCTTCACCGCCTCCTCGAAGGCGGCTTTGCGTTTCGGGTCGCCGGCCGGCAACCCTGCGGCCTTCGTGGAGAGGATCTGCGGCAGAAAGCTGTCCCCGATCTGCGCAAGCTCGGGAGGAAGACCCGGAAAAGTGAGGGCCTTCATCAGCGTCGCCTGGGCGGCATCGAGCTGCGCCAGAAAATACTGTGCGAAGGCGAGTTGGACCGTGGCCACGGGCACCACGGCATCCGTCGGATAATCCTTCAGGATTTGCTGGTATGCAGCTGCGGCACCGGCGTAATCGCCGGCGGAGTAAAGCGCATAGGCAGCATCGTTCGCCGCAGCCGCCCCCTGTGATTGGGCATGGGCGGAAACGGGAATCAGGATTGCGAGAATAACGGCGAGGCAGGGGGAAACGAAAATTGCTTTCATGAAAGTCAACCCACTGCTTAGTCCGGAAGATGCGGAGTTTCCATCCGAAAATTGAAGGATTTCTCGTCCTTGCGGACTGCGGGCAATGTCGTTCAGGCGACGGCGCGGTTCAAAACACCGGCGACACGCTCCATCTCATCGATCGTATTGTAGAAGTGGGGACTGAACCTCAACCACTGCGAACCGTCCCGCAGCGAGCGGAGCGAGGCGACGATGCCACCCTCTTCCATCCTTGCAAAAAGCTCCACGCTTGTGCGGCCGGGATGCCGGCAAGTCAGGATGCCGCTGCGCATCGGGTCGTCCTCGTCCGGGGATAGAAATTCAAACCCCGCCTCTCTCAGCCGTCCGTGCAGGTGGTCGCGGGCATCCAGGATGGCGGAGCGGACGTTTTCCAGACCCGTTGTCGAGAGCATCTCCAGAGACGCCTTCATCCCATACATGCCGGCGATGTTGAGCACCCCGGGCTCGTAGCGCCGGGCGGTTTCCTCGAAGACGATCTCGCTCTGCGCGACAAAGTCCGGCGAACGGACATTCCATGACCCTAGCAGGGTCGGACGGCACAGGTCGAAATTCCGGCGCGCCACATAGACGATTCCGATCGCGAGCGGCCCGAGCATCCACTTGTGCGCATCGGCGCTCAGAAAATCCACATGGGCCACATCAAAAGGCCCGGCCCCGACGCTCTGGATCGCATCCACGGAAAAAAGGATCCCCCGCTCGTGCAGGAGACGTCCGATCGCATCCACATCGATCCGCCATCCGGTGAGAAAGTGACACGAGGCAAGGGCAACAAGCTTCGTGCGCGGAGTGAGTGCGCCGGCCACCAGATCCGGAGTGATGCGCCCCGGGACATCCGGCTGGATCATGCGGATGACAACCCCCTTCGAAGCCAGCGCGGTCCATGGATAGACATTGGAGGGATAATCATCCCCGTAGCACACCAGCTCGTCCCCGGGCTCCCAGTCCAAGCCGTTTGCAAAAAGGCTCAGCCCGAGCGATGTCGGGCCGAGCAGGGCGATCTCGCCGGCATCCGCCCCGATTACTGAGGCGCAGACCGCGCGGGCCCGGGCCACATCACGAAGCACTTCTCCGAATTCCTGATGGTGCGCGCAGCTTGCCTCGACGTGGGCGCACATCGCATCGGCCGCGCAGCGCGGAAGGACGGTCACTCCCGCATGGGCGAGAAAGATCCGCTCCCCCGCCACCGGGAACGCCCTGAGACGGGCCGCCTCGTCGGCAAAAAGATTCACTGCCTCGACTCCTCGGCCTCGCGGATCAGCTTCCAGAAATCCTTGGTGTCAGCCAGGCCGCCGTCCTCATCATCGAGCGGAAGATTGGACCGGAACAGAAAGTCCCGAATCGTGTTCTTGTGGAGCACTCGGTGGATCAGCAGCCCCTCGGAGTGCCTCTCAAAATAGATCCGGTAATCCTTTGCACGATACCGGTGCAGCGTGCGCCCCTCCCTGGTCACCCGGCCGAAACCCTCTTTTTCCAGCGAGTCAAGATCCTCCGGAAGGAAATGGAACTCCGACAGCAGGTCGAGCTGGAGGTCCTTTGGGAGGGAGGCCATCTCGGCGGCGCTGAGCTTGTTAAATATCACTTGGAACACGCCACTACCATTGGCGCGGACAAGGCACCCATTGCAAGAAGGGAAAATTTTTCTGGCGAACCGTCCGGATGGTGGTATCTGCATTTTCTTACCAATAGATAATCACCATGAGCGTTCTTGTCGGAAAACCAGCACCTGATTTCAAAGCCGAAGCCGTCCACCTCGGGCAGTTCACCCAGGTCGAACTCTCCAGCTACCGCGGCAGCAAATACGTCGTCCTCTTCTTCTATCCGCTGGACTTCACATTCGTCTGCCCGACCGAACTCCATGCGTTTCAGGACCGCCTCGACGATTTTCACAGGCGCAATGTCGAGGTCATCGGATGTAGCATCGATAGCAAGTTTTCCCACCTCGCTTGGCTGACCACGCCGAAAAAGCAGGGCGGCATCGAGGGTGTCCAGTATCCGATCGTCTCCGATATCCAGCGCGCGATCGCGACCGACTACGATGTCCTTTCGCCCGACGGAGTCGCCTTCCGCGGTCTCTTCCTCATCGACCGCGAGGGAATCGTCCGCCACCAGGTCGTCAACGACCTCCCGCTCGGCCGCAGCGTCGAGGAGGCGATCCGCATGGTCGATGCGCTTCAGCACTTTGAAAAGCACGGCGAAGTCTGCCCGGCAAACTGGTCGCACGGCAAGGACGCCATGAAGGCGACCAAGGACGGCACGGCGGACTACCTCAGCAGCCACTGATTTTTTTCAAGCGGACTATTTTGATCGCGGATCGAGTTGCCTGAGCCTGGCCCCCAGCCGGGCCGCCTCGTCTGCTTGGTCGTTCAGCACATTCTTCGCTTGGGCAGGATCGGATGAAAGGTCGTAAAGCTGTGCCCGGGGAGCACCCGGCAACAGATTGCCGTCCTTGTCGAAATCGCTGTTGACGAAATTCCACTCTCCGAACTGCATAGCCCATCCCATTTTCGGATCGGTGGTGACGCCGAGCGATCCCGGCTTGGGAATGTAAACCCACTTTCCCGAGCGCAGGGCCCGGCCTTGGATGGCCTGATAGACCATCTCATCCCTCACGGCAGGCCGCGTGGGATCCTCCAAGACAGGCAGTTGGTTGATGCTGTCCGACGCGGCCCCGGCTGGAACCGGAGCACCTGCTGCGGCACAGAATGTTGCCAGGCAGTCGCCGAGAGAAAGTAGATCATCGCAGGTCGTGTCGGCGGGAATTTTGCCCGGCCAGCGCGCGATAAATGGAATGCGGACCCCACCCTCCCACGCATCGGTTTTCTGTCCCAGATAACCCAGGTTTTGACGATGCCCCCCGGCGAGGACATACGGAACGCCAATAGTGTTCGGCATGGGAAGTGCTGATATTTGCGCACTGAAAAAATGTGAAAATATAACTGTACAAATATAACCACTTGGTGCTGATTGGCGATCGTGTCTGCCACCAATTCCAAATCTCACCGCATCAAAGTGCGTGACTTGGGGCGTTGGAAATTGATTGCGGATTTCCAGGGGCGATTGGAGACGGCATGCGGGAGCAGGGGAGTCACGGGAAGCTTTGCCGATGGCAGGCGCAAACTGTCGATGGAGTCCTACTTGGGCTTGTTTCTTTTCGGACTTCTGAACCCGGTGGTGCGAACGATGCGAGGCTTGTGCGAGGCCAGCGATCTGGAGCGCATGGGGAGTGATGTCTGCGGGCGCGCGGTGAGCCTGGGCAGCTTTTCGGAGGCGCAGGCGGTGGTGGATCCCGAGCTTCTGAAAGCGGTTTTCGAGGACCTTGCGAGCGAGGTCAATGCTGCCAATGCGCAGGAGCGCGGAGGAAAGTTCGCGCAGGCCATGCACTGGCAGATCGTGGACAGCACGTTGTGGGAGGTGCTGCCGCGGATGCGATGGGCGTTTTGGAGGAAGCAGGGGCCCGCCCAAAACGCGGTGCGCCTGCACGTGGGTCTGCATGTCTTGAACGACCATCCTGTCACGGCCGAAGTGACTGAGGGAAAGGTCTGCGAGCGCAAAGCCTGGCGCAAAAAATGGGAGCCGGGGGCCGGCTACATCGGGGATCGTTATTTTGGAGAGGATTACAAAATCTTCCAGGAGCTCGATGACTTGGGCTGCAGCTTCGTTCTGCGCTTGCGCGAATCCGCCTCCGTGGAGATCGCGCAGGAACTCGCGGTGGAGGAGGCCGATGCCCGGGCCGGAGTGATCCGCAGTGCCTGGGCTTATCTGGGGTGCAAAAAGAAATACCGCAGCCTGCGCGTGCGGCTGGTCTGGGTGGATACCGGAAAGGAAACCCTCATCCTGGTGACCAACCAGGATGAGAGCCAGCTCAGCGCTGAACTGGTGGCCGAGTTGTATC
>Ga0247843_1000871_pt1 | contig 67317 bp, 60 predicted proteins | sample LaCruzMarch2017__FD_192420 | JGI IMG/M metagenome (GOLD analysis project Ga0247843, IMG submission 192420) | Freshwater microbial communities from meromictic Lake La Cruz, Castile-La Mancha, Spain - LaCruzMarch2017_8m | ecosystem: Environmental > Aquatic > Freshwater > Lake | place: Spain...
CAAGGTTGTGGCTGAGTCAGCGGCGACTTTGGCGTGTTCCACGAGAGATGGAGAGTGGTTTGATGCTTTGGACATTCCAGAACTCTAAACAGGATCGCCTCATCTTGAAAGCGAATTAGAATTAGAGTCCTTGCGGAATTGGATCAGATCGCTCAGCGCGGGGTCAGGGTTTTTGAAATGCAGTCCTGCCACTGCCAGATGCTCACCGCCGATGCGCAGGATGCTCTTGCCGGTGAGGATGGTCTTGCCTGGCACTGCGGCGCGCAGGGTGATGGGTGCCTGCGCGGTGCCCTGGCCCGTCAGCACGATCTCGACATCTCGCCACTCACCCTCGGCCATGACTAGCACATCGCCGGGCTGCACCGACTTTACTGCCGCCTCCAGCGCCGCTGCATCCGCGACGGGGGTTTCTTTGGCAAAGGCGAGGACAGGGAGGAGAAGAAAGGGCAGAAAGCGCATGGAGAAGATATAAATGATGAATGTTGAATGAGGAGTGTGGAATAGTTGCGGCGCGCATCACTTACCCCATCATTCATCAATTTTATGCGCTGTTTGTTGTTTTGTCTTTCCTTCGCTGTCCCTGGCCTCGCTATTGGGCAGGCATTTCTGGCTGGGCCGTTGCGGGAGTTGGATGTGGTGCTGGACCGGGCTGTGGCGAAAAACAAACCAGTCGGTGCAGTGTTGTTGCTGGAGCACCAGGGAGAGACCCATACACTGGTCAAAGGCGCGCGCGCAGTCGCGCCGATGCGGGAGGAGATGACGGCGGATACGGTCTTTGATGCCGCGTCGCTGACCAAGGTCATCGCCACAGCACCTGCAGTCATGATTTTGGTAGAGCAGGGAAAGCTGGACATTGAGGCTCCCGTCAGCCGTTACCTATCAGAGTTTGTGGGTGATGGGCGGGTGTGCGTCCGGCACCTGCTCACGCACACCTCGGGACTTAAGCCGGGCATCCCCAAAGAGCCGACATGGACCGGCCATGAGGAAGGCATCCGCCGCGCCTGCACCACCGTCCCCGACGGGCCACCGGACACCTTCTTCCGTTACAGCGACATCAATTTCATCCTGCTGGGAGAGATAGTAAGGCGCGTGGGTGGAATGCCGCTGGATTCATTTGCCCAAAAGCACATTTTTGCTCCACTAAAGATGACCGCCACGCGTTTCCAGCCGCCTGCGGACTGGCAGCCGCGCATCGCGCCGACGGAGAAGGATGAAAACGGCGTCATGCTGCGCGGCGTGGTTCATGATCCCACTGCACGGCGCATGGGTGGCGTGGTGGGACACGCGGGCCTGTTCACTAACACGGAAGACCTGGCGCGCTTTGCCCGCATGATCCTGGGCGGCGGTCAACTCGGCGGCACGCGTGTTTTGCAGGAGGCCACTGTGCAACAGATGCAGCGCGTGCAGAGCAGCGCCACGATCTATGAGCGGCGCGGCCTGGGCTGGGACATTGAGTCCCTCTACAGCCGTCCGCGCGGGGATGTCTTCCCGGTAGGTTCCTTTGGCCACACGGGCTTCACCGGCGGGAGCCTGTGGCTGGACCCACACTCGCGCAGCTTTGTCATCCTGCTCAGCTCCCGCCTGCATCCCGATGGCGACGGCAGCGTGCGTGAACTCTACGAGGAAGTGGGCACAGCAGCGGCGCGGTGCATCGCGGGCTTTGACTTCAAAACTGTGACCGGGGCCATGACAAAGCGGGGTGAGCGGGAGGTGCCAACCGTCCTCAATGGCATTGACGTGCTCCAGCGCAGTCGCTTTGCCGCGCTGAAAGGTCTGCGCTTGGGCCTCATCACCAATCATACAGGCATGAATGCCGCCCGTGTCAGCACCATTGACCTGCTGCACAAGGCACCCGGGGTGCAGTTGCGCGCCCTGTTCAGCCCGGAGCACGGCATTCGTGGCATGGAAGACCATGACAAGATCACCGACTCTAAGGATCGCAGGACCGGCCTGCCCGTCCACAGCCTCTATGGTGCGCGCCGCGCACCCACCGCGGAGCAGCTCGCGGAGCTGGACGCACTGGTCTTTGACATCCAAGACATCGGCTGCCGCTTTTACACCTACATTACCACCCTGCGCCTGGGCATGGAGGCAGCGGCAAAGGCGGGCAAAAAAATCTTCGTGCTCGACCGCGTGAACCCCGTCGGCGGTCTCGCCGTGGAAGGTCCAGCCCTTGTGGACAAGGAAACCTTCACCGCCACGCATCCCATCCCCATCCGCCACAGCATGACGGTGGGCGAGCTAGCCCAGTTGATGAACATAGAGCGCGGCATCGACGCAGATCTCCACATCATCCCGCTGGAAGGCTGGCGTCGGGAGCAGCTCTTTGACCAGACAGGGCTGCCGTGGATCAATCCCTCCCCCAACATGCGCACGCTAGAGGCCGCGCTGCTCTACCCCGGCATCGGTCTTTTGGAGTTCAGCATCAGCGTCGGTCGCGGCACGGACACACCGTTTGAGATTCTCGGCGCGCCGTATGTGGACGACCTGCGCCTCGGCCATGAGCTAACCAAGCTCGGGCTGCCCGGCCTGCGCTTCCTACCCGTGCGCTTTACCCCCACGGCGAGCGTTTTCAAAGACCAGCCCTGTGGCGGCGTGCGCATCCAGATCACCGACCGCGCTGCCTTGCGGCCCGTGCGCTCAGGCATCGCCATCACCGCCGTGCTACAGCGGCTGTATCCCCAGCACTTCGCCTTGGCAAAGGTCGGCACACTGCTCAACCACGCCGCGCTGCTCAAAGCGGTCCAGCAGGGCAAAGACTGGAGGCAGATAGCCCGGATGTGGGAAGGGGAAACGGCAGCCTTCACTGCGCGGCGGGCAGCGGTGCTGCTTTACTGACCAGACAGCGGGCAGAGATTTTTAATGTCGCGCAGATTGTTGTCATCCCAGCATCCCCCGCCATACTCGCCGCGCCTGCCTCTATGAGCACCTCTCAAATGCCACGTCCATCCCTCAACCGTCGGCCAGAGCCTCAGGAGGCAGCCGCTGGCTGGCGCGGCTGGCTTTCGCCCAAAAATTGGCTGGCGCGCTGGCAGGGCGCTGAGTCCGGCCTCACCATCGCGACCACGCGGAATTCGATGCTGCCCGTGCTCATTGAGGTCTTCGCCGGTTTCTCAAAGCTGGATGGCGATGTGGAGGAGGAGGAGATCGAGTCCTCCCTCGGCTACCTGCGCTACGACTACTCCGGTGCCATCTATGCAGACATGCGCCGCCTTTACTTTGAGGCGCTCCAGCAGCCGCAGGACCTAGCCCAGCGGGCGAAGGAGCTGAGCACCCGCCTGACGATAGAGCAAAAGATCCTCCTCTGCGTGCAGCTCTATCTGCTCATCTCCCGCTCCCTGACCAATCAGCGGCAGATGGTGGAGTTTTATCTTTTCATGACGAACCTCGGCATCGCCGCCCAGGCCATTGACATCGTCTATCAGCTCAACGCTGGCGACAAGCCTACGGAGGAAGAGTTCACCACAAAAAGCGGCCAGCCGCTAGAGACCCTGCGCATCGGCTCCACCGAGCTGTGCGACGTGCTCCTGCGCTCCCTATCCGCCGACTGCTCAGTGGTGGCCTTCCGCTACCAAAACCTCGTGCTGCTGAAGAACACCGGCGGCATCCCCATCCTCGTCCGCAGCAGGCGGCAGCCACCGGGGGACTTCTCCCGACTTTACCCAGGGGAGCGCATCGTGCTGGAAGATGTCACGCTCGACTACAACGACCTCATCACCTACTTCAACGCAAAGAAAACCGTCACCGGCGCACAGCTTTACCTCACGCTCACTGAGACGGGGGATGCAGAGATCGCCCAGCAGCGCACACGCGGCACGAACTTGCGCGTCAGCTTCGGCCTCGGCGTCACCGTGGAGGCACTGCGCACTACTGATGCCACTTTAAACGGCATCCGTCTCCGCGAAGGCACCCGCGTAGAGGCCAGCATCGAAGACAGCATCATCGCCCAGGGCACAATTGAAATCTCCCTGCGCGACCTACGCGTTCGGGTACAGGAATTCGGCGGCCAGTTCCGCCTAGAGGGCAGCCGCAACACCTACCTCGTCTCCAACAAACCCGAACTGCTTGATGAAGGCGACATCCTCCTCTCCGAAGACACCGAAGGGGAAATTCTGCTGCGCATCGAGTGCAACTACGCGCAGAAAACCGGTGCGCTAGAAGTGCTCCGCAGCTCCCGCCCCATCTACATCGGTCAGGTGCCCGTGCGCGACCGCATCCTGCTCAATGATGGCGACACCATCACGCTGGGCGAGGGGCAGTACCTCCGCTGTCATTTCAGCGACCGCATCATTGAGGAGGAAAAGAACACCATCCGCCAAATGGAGGTGCGCGAGCTAGCGCACCGCTTCGACAACAAAGACACCGCGCTCGACGGCATCAGCTTCCTCGCCCGCCGTGGTGAGATGATCTGCGTCATGGGCCCCAGCGGCTGCGGCAAAAGCACGCTCCTGCGCGTCCTCGGCGGTCAGCTCAAAACCAAGGGCGGCGAGGTGCTGATGAACGGCCTCAACCTCTACAGCAACCTGCCCAACCTCACGCCCTACATCGCCTACATCCCTCAGGAGGACGCCTTCGACCCCCTGCTGCGGGTGCAGGAAAACCTCGACTTCTCCGTCGCCGTCCGCTGCCCGCACCTCAAGGGGGATGAGCGCCGCAAGCGCGTGGAAGCCAAGCTGGCAGAATTGGGCCTGGCTGACATGCGCAAGCGCCTCGCCGGCACCCCGCAGCAGAAGTTCCTCTCCGGCGGCGAGCGCAAGCGGCTCAACGCCGGCCTCGACATGATAGGCATCTCCGACGTGTATCTTTTCGATGAGCCGACCTCCGGCCTATCCTCCAAAGACAGCGAGCACGTCCTAGAGATCATCCGCAGCCTGGCGCGCAACAAGATCGTGCTCACCTCCATCCACCAGCCCAGCATGCGGCTGCTCCAGATGTTCGACAAAGCGCTGCTGCTCGACAAAGGCGGCAAGATGGCCTACTTCGGCACGCCTCAGGGACTGCTGGAGTACTTCTGGAAAGCCTACAACGATGAAACCGGCCAGCACGAGGCGCAGATGCCCGCCAACATGACGCCTGACTTCGTCTTCGACGTGCTGGAGACGCCGCTGCGCGACATCAGTGGCGACATCATCCAGGAGCGCAGCGCCGACGGACATCTCGTGGCCGCGCGCCGCTTCCCGCCGAACTTCTGGCGCGACCGTTACCAGAGCCACCTGCTGCTGGAAAGCATGGCCAAGATGCAGGCCGCACCCGGTGCCACCAACCTCATCTCCCGCCCGCGCGAAGACACGCACACCACCGGCCGCACACGCGCCATGCCAAAGCCACCAAAGCACACGCTTAGGGAGGAAAGCATCCTTTTCTACACGCTGCTCAAGCGCGCCTTCCTCAGCAAGCTGCGCAACCGCACCAACCTCCTCACCACCCTGCTAGAGGCACCACTTCTGGCCTTCCTCATCTCCAGTGTGCTGAAGTATAGCGAGGAGGAGCACTACACCTTCGCCACCGCCTTCCACATCCCCACCTACCTCTTCATGAGCCTCGTGGTAGCCATGTTCCTGGGCCTAACGAACAGCGCAGACGAAATCATCCGCGACCGCCACACCCTCAGCCGGGAGCGCAATCACAACCTGCGTACCTTTTACTACCTGATGGGGAAGGTCGTCTCGCTGAGCACTTTCGCGCTCGTGCAGTGCTTCATTTACCTGATGATCGGCAACTGGGTGCTAGAGATCCGCGACATGTTCTGGGTGCATCTCTGGTGGATGTTCATCACCGCGCTCACCGGTGCCTGCCTCGGTCTGCTCATCTCCAGCATCGTTACTGACAACCGTACCGCCATCAACGCCATCCCCCTCATCCTCATCCCGCAGATCATCCTCGGCGGCGCGCTCATCAAGTATGAGGAGATGAACAAGAACCTCGACTTCGTTTACTCCGTCACCCGCCTGCTGGAGAAGGCCGGCATCACCGAGGCAGACGCGCCCAGCAAGCTGAAGGTGCCCTTCATCTGCCAGTTCATGCCCCTGCGCTGGAGCTACGAGGCCATGCTCATCTCCCAAGCCCGGCTAAACCCGCTGACCTCCGCGCAGGACCAGTTAGAGCACCGCATTCAGGAGCTAGTAAACCTGCCGCCAGACATCAAAATGACCGGCGATCAACAGCGCGAGCTAGATGCCGCCAAGCAGGGTCTAGCCGTGGTCTCCGGCCTCTATGCCAAAACCAGCAGCCAGGCCGCCCACAAACTCAAAGAGATACGCGACGCCACCATCCGCGGTAAAGTCACCCCTCAACTCCTCCAGTCCGCCTTAGAGCAGCAGGACGGCATCAGCGCCGAGGAAGTCTATGTGAACCGCAAAGTCCTCGACCTCGTGACCAAGGCCGAGATGGAGCGCGAGGACTACAGGCGCAAAACCAGCCCCAACGTCTTCTTCGGCACCGTGAAGCGCTACATTGGCACGGACTTCAACACGCTCTGGATCAACGGCATGGTCATCATCTTCACACTCGCCCTGCTCATCACCGGCGTCGAGCTTTCCCTGCGGCGGCAACTCACGCGCGTGTAGCAGCACCAGGCCGCACTCACCACTTGAGTTCCCTGATGCCCCACGTTCATAGTGCCGCCATGAAACTCGGCTTTGTCTCCGCCATCCTCCCTGAACTGTCCCTGAACGATGTACTCGCCTTTGCCTCCCACGAAGGCTTTTCTACCGTGGAGATCATGTGCTGGCCCGTCGGCAAGGCCGAGCGCAAATACGCAGGCGTCACCCATATAGATGTCACCACGCTTACCCAATCCAAGGCCCAAGACATCCTCGGCAAATGCCAGGACCACGGAGTCAGCATCAGCGCCCTCGGCTACTACCCTAACATGCTCGATCCGAATCCCGAGATATGCCGCAGCGCCGGCACTCACTTCAAGAAAGTCATCGCCGCCGCCCCAAAGCTCGGCTTGCACAACGTCAACAGCTTCGTGGGCCGCGATTGGACCAAAACTGCCGACGAAAACTGGCCGCGCTTCCTCAAGATCTGGAAACCCATCATCCAGCACGCCGAAGACCACGGCGTGAAGATCGGCATCGAAAACTGCCCCATGTTCTTCACCCGCAACGAATGGCCCGGCGGCAAAAACCTCCTCACCACGCCCGCCATCTGGCGCAGAGCCTTCAGTGACATCGATTCCCCCAACTTCGGCCTCAACTACGACCCCAGCCACTTCATCCTCCAAGGCATGGACCCGCTCAGCCCGCTGGCCGAGTTCAAATCCAAACTCTTCCACCTCCACGCCAAAGACGTGAAGATCAACCACGCCGCCCTCAACGAAGTCGGCCGCTTCGATTTCCCCCTCAACTGGCACCAGCCGAGAATCCCCGGCTACGGCGACATCAACTGGCCCCAGTTCATGGCCGAACTCATGCGCATCGGCTACGATGGCCCCCTCTGTATCGAAGTCGAAGACGACACCTTCGGCAAAACCCTCGAAGGCCGCATGAAAGCCCTCAAGGTCGCGCGGAACGTGCTAGAGCCGTTCTTTGGCTGATTTTGCCGCCAGACGAGCCGCTTGCCATCGCCGCCGCATCTCGTAATCTTGGCGGCATGGAATCCGTCGTTCACCGCCTCGCCCGCTCACCCCGGCTGGGCCTCATCTACCACGAACTGGACACACTCTGGCAGCGCGAAGTCCTGGCGCGGCAGGCTTTCTATGACGGCATCGCAGACGGCGTCAAAACCGAGTTCATCAACGGAGAAACCATCATGCACTCCCCCGACCGCTCCGCACACGTCATGGCTCGTATGAACCTGACCAATCTTCTCAAAAATTACGCCATGGCGAATAGCCTCGGCCTCGTCGGCGATGAAAAGATGCTCATCTGCCTCACCCGCAACGACTACATGCCTGATGTGGTTTTCTTCGAGCCTGAAAAGGCCGCCAAGATCACCCCGGAGCAGATGCAGTTCCCCGCGCCCGATTTCGTGACCGAGGTTCTCTCGCCCAGCACCAAGCGTCGTGATCGCGGCGTGAAGTTCGACGACTACGCCGCCCATGGCATCGAGGAATACTGGATTCTCGATCCCGTGGCTGAAACCGTCGAAATATTTCACCTCAGCACCACCGGCCGGTATCTTCCAGCCGGCAAGCTCAAAGGCGACCAGGAGGCCCGCAGTCTCGTCATTAAAGGCTTCAAGGCCCCTGCCCGCGCCTTCTTCGATGAGGCGGCGAATCTCACCGCGCTCAAGAAGCTGCTCAAGTAAACATGCTTCAGCTAAGACTATCACTAAGAACACCTCAACGAAGCAGGGCTTACGCATGAAACGAAGGTTTAATTCTGGAAGCTGCTTTGTTAGTAGAGTAGAGAGGGGACGGCAGTGATGTCGTCCCCTCTCTACTCTACTAGCATCGGCCCACTTCATTTTTGATGCGTAAGCGCTGTCAACTAAGTCAGCCGCTTCGACTTTCCCCTCCGTCGGCACCAGCCGCGCATCCCCGGCTGTGGCGTTATCCACTGGCCCCACTTCATGGCCGAACTCATGTGCATAGGCTACGACGGCCCCCCTCTGCATCGAATTCAAAGACGACACCTTCGGCAAAACCCTCGAAGGCCGCATGAAAGCGATCAAGGTGCCCGCAACCAGCCTTCATCATCGAGCACTTGGCACTTTATTCCGGTGATTCACCCCTTCTTGAAGCCTATTGAGGCAACACAGGCCCGCGAGTAAGAAACGGCTTCTCATGACTTGGGACGTCTTGCTTCTCCTCTTCCTCGCCGGACTCATCGCTGGCTTTATTGACGCCATTGCTGGCGGTGGTGGTTTGATCTCCGTACCTGTGCTGCTGTGGGTGGGATTGCCGCCACAGATCGCACTGGGGACGAACAAGATGCAGTCCACCTGGGGCACGCTCATGGCGGTGCGGAAGTATGCGAAGGCCGGACTCGTAGCGTGGCATCAGGTGCGGCTTACCGTGCTCATCACCTTTGCGTTCGCCTGCCTCGGCACCTGGATGGTCACGCAGGTGAGCAATGAGGTACTGAAAATGATCGTGCCGTGGATGCTGCTCAGCATCGCCATGTATGTGCTACTTAGTCCTGGGTTAGGCAAAACGGCAACCAAGGGAAGATTGAGTTTACTCGCCTTTGCCTGTACCGCAGGAAGTGTTCTGGGTTTCTACGATGGCTTTTTTGGTCCTGGGGTGGGTTCCTTCTGGACGCTGGCCTGCCTTTCGCTGCTCGGTCTGGAACTCTCTCGCGCCACTGCCTTTACGAAGGTGGTTAATCTGACCAGCAATCTGGCGTCATTGATCGTCTTCGTCATCGCCGCGCGTATCCGCTATGACATGGCTGCGGTAATGATCGTCGGGCAGCTCATCGGCGCACGGCTGGGGTCAGGGCTGGCGATCCGGCACGGGGCACCCTTCATCCGCGTGGTGTTTCTGGTCGTGGTCTTTGCGCTGGTGGTGAAGCTGCTGTGGGACCAGTTCGGCGCGGCCTGATTTCGCATTGTCTTCCATGCCCGTCCGTGACTGAATGATGCCATGCCTGCCGCCAAAGCGCCCACCAGCCTCCGCCGTCTATTTGATGAAGTAGGCACCGTAGATTACATCGGCATTGAGGAGCGTGTGGCCAAGTACACCACCCGCAGCATCAAAAAGAAGTCGAAGGTCTTCGGCCTGCGCCTTGCCGTCTCGATGGTTGATCTAACCACGCTCGAAGGCAAGGACACTCCCGGCAAAGTTGCCTCGCTTTGCCAGAAGGCGCTCACGCCGCATGATGTGGGCGACATCCCCTCCACCGCCACCGTCTGCGTCTATCCGGCGATGGTGAAGCACGCGAAGAAGCACATCGGCGGTGCCAAGTTGAAAATCGCCTCCGTCGCCACCGCCTTCCCATCCGGCCAGGTGCCGCTGAAAACACGCCTCGCCGAAGTCCGTGCCGCCGTGAACGATGGCGCGGATGAGATAGACATGGTCATCAATCGCGGAGCCTTCCTGTCCGGAGAGTTCGGCCTCATGCAGGACGAAATCGCCGCCGTGGTCGAAGCCTGTGGATCATCCACGCTCAAAGTCATCCTCGAAGTCAGCGAACTCGAAAGCTACGACAACATCCGCGCCGCCAGCTTCCTGGCCATGCGCGTGATCCGCCCAAACGACTTCATCAAAACCAGCACCGGCAAAACTTCGTCAAACGCCACGCTCGGCAACAACCAGGTCATGCTGGAGGCCATTCGCGATCATTTCCTTGCCACCAGCGTCCCCATCGCCATGAAACCCGCTGGCGGAATCCGCACCGCCAAGCAGGCGCTGCAGTTCCTCATCGCCGTCAAAGAAACCCTCGGTGACGAATGGCTCAACAACCGCCGCTACCGCTTCGGTGCCTCCGCCTTGCTGAATGACCTCGTCCGCCAGCTCGAAAAAGAACGCACCGGCGCATATCAAGCACCGTGGAATTTCAGCGACGCTACGGAGGGGTATTGACAGCTCTGCAGCCTGCCTTGTCGGCTCTCAATTAGGGCGTGTTTAAAAACTCGGTATGGCGAGGCTCAGAGCGTGGAAGGGCAGATGGCTAGGCGCGGGATGCTGCCCAGCAACAGCGAGCCAGACAGCAGATTCAGCAGGCCGCGCCCGTTCACCTTCTCCACCATGCGCGGCTTGCGCGTGGCGCCACGATCATCAGCGCGGGCCGCTTCCTTGAAGAAAGGCAGAGCCGCCGCACTTCCCCGGCCCGCCGCTTCAAGTAGCTGTCCAGAAAATCGCCCACCTTCACCGCCTCCATTTCCTCGCCGGTGACATCCTTCACCAGATCACTGCACATCTTGAAAATCTGCGTCGTCGTCGCCCGCCGCCGATGCGCGACTCCAATTCCTCCGCGATGCGCACAGCAGCCCGCCGGTTCTTCTCCTTCGCCTCGATCTTCGTGCTTTGCTTCTTCTGCCGTCCGTCCTTGTCAGTCTAGCAAGCCACCCAAAACTTGCCAGAGGACAGTCTCTGCGAAGGGCGCGGGTTTCCTTGTCCGAAGCCTGGCCTTAGAGACGTTATTGCAGCGTGAGGTTTCTCTTTTCCATCTGCTTGCTCTCCACCGCCATTGCCCACGCGGCACCGGTTTCTTTTTCTAAACAGATCGCGCCGATCTTGGCGGACCAGTGTCTGGAATGTCATCGCGCCGAGAAGGCCAAGGGTTCGTATCGGTTGGATAGCTTTGAGCAACTTCTGAAAGCGGGCGATAGCGAGGAGCCGCCCATTGCTGCGGGCAAGCCGGATATGAGCGAGCTGTATGAGCTAATTGCCGCCACAGACGACTCCGACCGTATGCCGAAGAAGGCGGATGCGCTGCCGGAGAAGGATGTGGCGCTGATCCGGCAATGGATCGCTGAGGGCGCGAAGTTTGACGGCCCGGACCCGAAGACAGCGCTGACGAATCTGCTGAACCAAAGGCGTCCGCAGGCTCCTGAAAAGTATCCTTGCTCGATCCCGGTGACCGCCATGGCGCTGAATGGCGATGGTAAGGTGCTGGTGACGAGCGGTTATCACGAAGTTTTGCTTTGGGATCCAGATAGTGGTCGTCTGCGTGACCGCATCGGTGACATGCCGGAGCGGGTGCTGGGGCTGAGCTTTATCAAAGGTGGTCCGTGGTTGGCAGTCGCTGGCGGCACGCCGGGACGTAGCGGCGAAGTGTGGTTGGTGAACTTGGAAAAAACGAGCGAGCGCAAGCGCCTGGCCCAGATACGTGACTGTGCCCTCTGCGCCGTGACCACGCCCGATGGCAGCATGCTGATCACTGGCGGCGCAGACAACCGTGTGCGGGCCTTTGCTTTGCCGGATGGTAAACCACTCTGGAACATTGAGGCGCACGCTGACTGGGTGCTGGCGCTGGCGATCAGCCCGGATGGTCAGCACGCGGCCACTGCCAGCCGCGACCGCACGGCCCGCGTCGTGAACGTGAAGGATGGCACGCTCGAAGGCACCTTCACCGGCCACAGCGTGCCAGTTCTCAGCATTGCCTTTGAGCCAGAGGACAAGGAGCTAATCTCCGGCGGCAGCGATGGTGAAGTGCGGCGCTGGCGGCTGGATGGTGAAGGAATTAAGGACAGCACGATTCGCCCGGCAGGCCGCACGGAGATACTGGCCCTGGGCTTCTTGGATGCACAGACGCCAGTGGCAGCCACAGGCATGGGCCTGGTAAGCTCCATGCTAGTGAAAGAGCGCAAGACCAAGGACAAACTCGTCCGCCATGACGACCGCGTGAACGTTATGGTGCTGACGGGCGAGGGCGAAGGGCGGCGTCTCATCACCGCCAGCCACGATGGCCAAGTGCGCGTGACTCAGGTAGCGGATGTGAGGGAGGTCTTGAAGTTCGTGGCGAGTCCAGGATGGTAGTCTTTAACGCCTAACAACCATGTTTGAATCCCGCCAAGCCCCACTCGCGCCACGTCATGTCTTTCTGGGGCGTTTCCTGAAGTTCCTGGGCTTTGCCCTCGGGGTCGTAGTCATCGCCCTGGCCATTGGCGTTCTTGGCTACCACCACTTTGCCGGATTCACCTGGGTGGACTCGCTGTTGAACGCTTCTATGATCCTCGGCGGCATGGGGCCGGTAGGGGAACTGAGCACGGATGCAGCAAAGTTGTTTGCCAGCGCCTACGCCATATTCAGCGGGCTGGTATTCATCTCGGTCATGGGCATCGTGCTCGCTCCCATTGCACATCGGTCGCTGCACATGTTTCATCTCGATGAAGAAGACCTCAACCAGCCATGAAAACCCCAGAACGCGTCGTCATCGTCGGTGCTACTGACAAGCCGGACCGCTATGCCCACCAGGCGCAGGTACTGCTCAGCGGGCATGGACACGAGGTGGTGCCGGTGAATCCCCGGCTAGCTGCCATTGAGGGGGTGCCCGTGGTAGCGGACCTGGCCCAGGTGACCGGCCCAGTGGATACGGTGACGCTGTATGTCGGTCCTGCGATCTCCACGGACATGGGCGAAAAGCTCATCGCACTGAAGCCCCGGCGTGTCCTTTTCAATCCCGGTGCGGAAAATGCCAGTCTGGCGGCACGACTTCGCGCCGTCGGCATTCAAACGGAGGAAGCCTGCACGCTAGTGCTCTTGCGAAGCGGGCAGTTTTGAAATGTGCCTCACACATGGGTGCCTCGCTCATTCCAAACGATAATCGTGTCATGCACGGTACCTACAACCAAAAGACAGTGTGCCTAGCGGAGGGTACCTGACTGCGTCTGCGTGGATGAGCCTTACGCTGCTCTGACCACAACGCACAAAGATCATTTGGCATCAAAGAACTCCACGGAGCCGAGCACACTGTCATCCCCGACCGCATCAAGGCCGGCACCTTCCTCTGCGCCGGAGCCATGATCGGCGAGGGCATCACGATCAAACGAGTGCTCCCCGAGCATCTCAACACCGTCACCGACGTGCTGAAAAAATGTGGCTTCCCCGTCGAGATCGGCAAGGACAGCATCTCCATCGCCCCGAACCCTGCGGCGAAGGGCTTCGATCTCACCACGCTCTGCTACCCCGGCTTCCCCACCGACATGCAGGCCCAGTTCTGCGCGCTCGCCTATGTCATCAATGACGTCTCCACCATCACCGAGACCATCTTCCCGCAGCGCTTCATGCACGTCGCTGAGATGAAACGCATGGGGGCCGATATCGACCTCCAAGGTGCCACCGTCCGCATCCGTGGCGGAGCCAGCATGAAGGGATCCCCTGTCATGGCCAGCGACCTCCGCGCCTCCTCTGCGCTTGTCCTCGCCAGTCTCGTCACCGAAGGCCGCATCGACGTGAACCGCCTCTATCACATCGACCGCAGCTACGAGCACCTCGATGATTAACTGGCTTCGCTGGACGCACAGCTCGAGCGCGTCCGCGAGTGAGTTTCTGGCATCATTTTAGTGGCATCTTTTTAGCAACTCAGAAGGGAGCGAGAAATGCCTGATAAAAACGTCTCGGTCCCGTGGCATCCACGGAAGGTTGCGTGAACATCCAAGAATTGGTGGTGGGAGTATCCGTGGCGATGGTGGTCCAGTCCATCAGATCAGTGCTCGTCTGCAAGGTCAGGGGATAATAAGCAGTCGTTTTCAGCACGACGGTGACGTCACCTGCCGTGTTTCTTGAGATGTCCGTAAACCTCGGGGTTTCAGGCGGGGGCAACGTTCCGCCTGTGCCATTGTAAGTCACGCCTGCGGTGAACGCCAAGGCCCGGCCATCCAGCTTGCTGCTCGTATTCATGGTGATCGCCTGATTCGCCATCAGCGTGCCTGAGAACTCCGCGAAGGTTCCGATCACCACAGAGGTTGTCACTTGCCAGAAAATATTTCGCGGCTGGGCACCACCCGCGAGGATGACCTTCACGCCAGTGCCCACTTGCAGATCAGCGCCGCACTGGAAAATCCAGACATCATTAGGGCCGCCAGTGAGCGTGAGATTCGATCCCGTGATGGAGGCCGTGGCATCGAATTTATAAAGTCCGGGGATAAGATTCAGCCCACCGATATTTCCAGCGCCGGGATTGAGAAACGGACCTGATGGAGCAGGGCCGCGTCCCGCCGCATTAATCATGGCGATGGTCAAATCTCCCTTGGCTGCCAGGAGCAGGGCTGGAGCAATCACCGAACCAGGAGGCCCTGTGGCATCCACGGCGTAGATCGTGCCATTCACTTGAGCCTGCGTCAGGTGGATGGCCGCGCCTGTAATGGGACTCGCCCCCACATCGCCATTGATGATTCCGCCGCCCGTGGTGGTGATCGCCGCGCCTGCGAGAATCGTGAAATGAGCACACGAACCGAGATCAACAGGTGCCGGACCAGCGGCAAGCAGTCGTTGCGGAGGAGCCAACAGCGCCGTCGCAAAGACGAGACACGGGAGAATCATTTGGGGGCTGAGAGAAGTGGCGGGCGAGGGCCGAAGCATGGCAGTGAGGTGGCGTTTCATGGCCCTCACCTTCGTTTTCCCAGCCGCAGTTTTTCTATGGGGTGTAACCCGACTCAGCGGGAGGGACAGTCTGTCTGCTAGGGAATTGCTTTTGCGGGTGCCGTGTCGGAGTGGCCCTGGACGTGGCGCGTAGGCGGGGAGAACGGGCAGGCGACTGCTTGACAATTCAACGGGGTGCCTGAATCGCTTGCGGGAGGCGATTGCAGGGGTCACGCATGGCTTCGCCGATGATAACGCCGGCTTTTTCGGCGGCGACGACGTGTTCGGGGGGATTTCGACGAGGCGGCGGCCATCGTGCGATGGAGCAAGGCAGGACATGACCCGCTCGGCCCTGGCAACGCATTCCGGGATGATGCTTGGGGTGGCTGCGACCGGAAAAATCGGCTCGCAGAGCGGCTTGAGAGCTGCGGGGAGCCTGCTGCGGGCTCCACGGCGCGGCGTGATGCCTGCAAGGGGTGCGCTGCATCCCTGACGGAGCGGCGTGAGGGCTGCACGGGGCAGGTTGCAGGCGTCGCGCGGGATTTTGGGATGTGCACGGGGCACTTTGTAGCGCTGACGGAGCGGCGTGGGAGCCGCACGGGGCGGGTTGCAGGTCTCACGCACGGTCGCGAGACCTGCGGCGGGCGGGCTGCGGGGCTCGCGGGCGGTCTTGGGAGGTGCGAGGGGCAGGTTGCAGGCGTCGCGCAGAATCTTGATGCTCCTGACTTGCCCCTTGCAGGTCTGACGGCGCTCTGGCGGTCACTTTTGAGGCGCTGGCGCTTTCACAAGGGCGGCGGGGGACGGGCTGGAGGCGCGGCTGGCGGGGAAGAGGCGCTCGGCGAGGGCGCGGTTGAGCTGCTTGCGGGCGTCGAGGTAATTCGCCTCGTACTGCTTGCGAAGGTTGCTGGCGGCGAGGGATTCGGCGGCGTCGGCCACTTGCATGGCGGTGACGGCTTCGTCATGCGCTTTGAAGGCGGCGTTCACCTCGCTGATGGCGGTGCGCAGCAGGGCGACGTGCGGCGCGAGGGGGTGCTTGTCGCCGAGGCTGGCTAGGCGGGCGATCAGCGCCTCGACGAGGGCGGGCTCGTCCGCGTCGGCGGCATCGGTGATGGTGGTGAAGCGGCCATCGGGGAAGAGAGTGTCCAGCAGGCGGCCCGTGAGATCGTTGCGCTCGGCGATCTTGGCGCTGTCAAAGAGGTTGCGCACGGCGTCGTCCAGGTCCGCATCGGCGGCAGAGACCGCGTCATCCGCCGCCTGCCGGTCAAGGTCGCACTCCTCGGCGAGGTCGGCCTTGTCCTTGAGGGCGTCGATGAAGGGCTTGATGGCGTCCGCCATGGCGGTATTCCGATAGCGCCGGGCCAGCCGCTGATGACGGCGGCTGAGATTGAGATGGATGGTGGTGGAGTCGCGTGCAGCAAGGAGTCTGGCCATGGTGGTGAACGGGTGGATGGTTAGAGCAAGCGAGACCTGTGTCGGAATTTCTGGCTTAATCCAGAAGCCCGCGCGTGACCGCCGCTTTACACATGAGCATAAGGAAATGGGCCGGAATTTGGCAAGACAAAAATGAGTGGGCATCAGGCCATTCAGGGCCACCCAGGCAGCACTGCCATCCTGAAAGGGATCACCGCCTCAAACTGCTTGTCATACTTGGTCAAATCCAGCGCCTTCGCCTAGCGCTGCCCCTTGATCATGCCCCAATTGGCCGCTGGCTGATTTTTTCCGCAAGACCGCAGGAGCCACGCAACACCACACCTACGGCCTGAGTTCGCCTCCTGTCATCACACTTGCCATCTGCCCCGCCCTCCGCTCTTATCAGCCAAACAACCCGCATGGCACGCAAAGCATCCAGCAAGCCTGACTCCGGCTCTTCAAGTACCGCCACCATCGGCTTCGAGGCCAAGCTCTGGCTCACTGCCGATAAGCTCCGCAACAACATGGACGCGGCGGAATACAAGCACGTCGTCCTCGGCCTCATCTTCCTCAAATACATCTCCGACACCTTCGAGGAACACCGCGCCAAGCTCCTCGCCGGCGAGGGCGACTACGCCGGAGCCAATGCCGAGGACCCCGACGAATACAAAGCCGAGAACGTCTTCTGGGTGCCCTGCCCGCCGAGGCCCGCTGGTCACACCTACAGGCCAATGCCAAGCAACCCACCATCGGCAAGACCGTGGACGACGCCATGGTCGCCATCGAGCGCGACAACCCGCGCCTCAAAGGCGTCCTCCCCAAGGACTACGCCCGCCCCGGCCTCGACAAACACCGCCTCGGCGAACTCATCGACCTCATCGCCACCATCAGCCTCACCGCCGCCAGCGAGGGCGAAAAGACGCACCGCTCCGTCGATCTGCTCGGGCGCGTGTATGAGTATTTCCTCACCCGCTTCGCCAGCGCCGAGGGCAAGAACGGCGGCCAGTTCTACACCCCGTCCTGCGTCGTGCGCTGCCTCGTCGAGATGCTCGCCCCCTACAAAGGCCGCATCTACGACCCTGCCTGCGGCTCCGGCGGCATGTTCGTGCAGTCGGAAAAATTCGTCGAATCCCACGGCGGCAAAATCGGTGACATCTCCATCTACGGCCAGGAGAGCAACGCCACCACCCGCCGCCTCGCCATCATGAACCTCGCCATCCGCGGCATCGAGGCCGACATCGGCAAGGAACACGCCGACACCTTCCGCAACGTCCAGCACCCCGACCTCCGCGCCGACTACGTCCTCGCCAACCCGCCCTTCAACGACTCCGACTGGTTCCGCAAGGACGACGACGTGCGCTGGCAGTTCGGCGTCCCGCCCAAGGGCAACGCCAACTTCGCTTGGGTGCAGCACTTCATCCACCACCTCGCCCCGAACGGGATGGCCGGGTTTGTCTTGGCGAATGGGAGCATGTCGTCGAATCAGTCCGGCGAGGGTGAGATCCGGAAGGCGATCATTGAGGCGGATCTGGTGGACTGCATGGTCGCCCTCCCCGGCCAGCTCTTCTACAGCACGCAGATTCCCGTCTGCCTCTGGTTCCTCGCGAAAAACAAAGCCGCCGACGCCAAACGCGGCTTCCGCGACCGCCGCAAACAAACCCTCTTCATCGACGCCCGCAAACTCGGCACCCTCATCGACCGCGTCCACCGCGAGCTGACCGACGCCGACCTGGAGAAAATCACTTCCACCTACCACGCCTGGCGCTCTTCCCTTGAAAACTTGAAACTGAAAACTGAAAACTCCGGGGTCGCCTACGCGGACGTGCCCGGTTTCTGCTTTTCAGCCACGACGGAGCAAATCGCGTCCCATGGCCATGTGTTGACCCCGGGGCGCTACGTCGGCGCCGAGGAAGTCGAAGACGACGGCGACCCCTTCGAGGAAAAGATGCCGCGCCTCGTCGCCGAACTGCACGCCCAGTTCGCCGAGTCCGCGAAACTGGAGCAGGCCATCAAAGCAAACCTGAAGGGGCTGGGTTATGGCGGGTGAATGGGAAACGAAACGAATTGGCGACTTGGGCCGAGTCGTCACTGGAAAGACGCCATCAACGGCAGTCGCTGAGAACTTCGGCGGCGATTACCCGTTCATCACGATTCCCGATATGGACGGGCGACGTGAAATCTCGACGTCAGCGCGAACACTTTCGGAGCTAGGCGCTCAATCGCTGCGAACCTGTCGGCTCCCGGCGGGAGCGGTGATGATGTCGTGTATCGCGACAATTGGGAATTGCGGCATCACGACACGCCCAAGTTTCACCAACCAGCAAATCAACAGCGTGATTTGCGGCGACGATGCCGACCCAAAATTCGTTTATTACTGCTTCACCCAGCTCGGGCACGCCCTCGAAGCAGCGGGAGGCGGCGGTTCCGTTTACACCAACGTTTCGAAATCGCGCTTTGAGGAAATCGAACTCCCGCTCCCACCCCTCGCCGAGCAAAAAGCCATCGCGGCGGTGCTTGGGGCGCTGGACGACAAGATCGAGTTGAACCGGCGGATGAACGCGACGCTGGAGGCGATGGCGCGGGCGCTGTTCCAGAGCTGGTTCGTGGATTTCGACCCCGTCCGCGCCAAACTCGACGGCCTCCCCCCCGCCGCCCTCGACCCCGCCACCGCCGCCCTCTTCCCCGACTCGTTTGTTGAAACTGCACTCGGTCACATCCCGCATGGCTGGGAAGTCTGCCCGCTCTCCGAAAAGATTCAGCTACTCAGCGGCGGCACGCCGAAGACATCCGAGCCGACTTACTGGGACGGCGACATCCCGTGGTATTCCGTGCGCGACGCACCAAGCGAAACCGACGTGTGGGTGATTCATACCGACAAGCACGTTACCAAGCTCGGCATCGCCAACAGCGCCGCCCAAGTCTTTCCCGAGAAGACCACCATCATCAGCGCACGCGGCACCGTCGGGAAGCTCGCGCTCACCGCCGTCCCGATGGCGATGAATCAATCCTGCTACGGCGTGCGCGGCATCACCGGCTACGGCGACTACTTCACCTACTACTCCCTCCGCGAAGCCACCGCCCAACTCCAACAACGCACACACGGCACCGTCTTCGACACCATCACGACGGAAACCTTCAAGACGCTCGACTGCATTTTCCCCACGCCGAAAATCACCGCCGCGTTCGATAAACTGGTCGAGCCGCTGCTTGGTCAAATCCGCGCGAACCTCCACCAATCCCGCACCCTCGCCACCCTGCGCGACACGCTGCTGCCGAAGCTGCTGAGCGGGGAGTTGAGCGTGGCGGAAACACTGACTACCTGAAATGCGCTTGGGTGAGCGCCCAAAGAAATCTATAATCAAATTATGATAACCAAACTCACAGTGGAGTCCTTCAAGACGCTGGAGAAGGTCGAGATCGAACTCGGCCTTGTGAACGTCTTTGTCGGCGCGAACGGGAGCGGCAAGAGCAACCTGCTGGAAGCGGTGGGCGTGCTCTCAGCCGCAGCGGACGGCAAGGTGAACGACCAAGTGCTGCTGCAACGCGGCGTGCGGCCCGGCCTGCCTCAGCTCTACAAGTCTGCCTTCACCGAGCATCTGCCGCCGCACATCTTCTTCGGAGCGCATAATGACAATTCGAGTTACGAGGTGGCCTTGAACAATCCGCTCAGCGCCGGGAAGGCTTGGCGTTACAAGACGGAGGCTTGGTTGCAGGGAGGAAAGAAGCTGGCAAGCCGTTCGCCAGCGATGGCGAAGAATCCGAACACCGAGGTGGGACTCGCCTATGCAAAGGCCATCGAAATGACGCCGGGAAGTGCCGGGCTGACTCTCCTGAACCAACTGCGAAACTATGTCGTCTTTTCCCCGACGACGCCGGTGCTGCGCGGCATCGCGCCGGAAACGCAGCCACGGCGCCCGGTGGGAATCCACGGCGGACGCCTGCCCGATGCGGTCGGCGAACTGATCAGCGCGAGAAAAAAGAACAAGCACACTGCAAGGGTCGCCGATGAAGCTCTGGAACTGATTGATTGGGCGGATGCTTTCGGGAGTGTCGCCGCGGACGAGGCACCGATTTCCCCGGCTGCCGGTTCTTCGCCCCGCGTGATCCAGTTTGTGGACCGCTATATGAGGGAAGGCCGGAACAAGCTGTCCGGCTATGATGCCAGCGAAGGGGCGCTGTATGTGCTTTTTCTTGCCGTGTTGGCGGCGCATGAGGACAGCCCCCAGTTTTGCGCGGTGGACAATGCCGACCACGGACTGAATCCCCGGCTCGCACAGGCTTTGGTCTTCCATTTCTGTAACTGGATTCTGGATAATCCCAAACCACGGCAACTGTTGCTGACTGCCCACAATCCGCAGGTGCTGGATGGGCTCCCGCTTCAGGATGATCGTGTGCGGTTATTCACCGTGTCGCGCACATCCAAAGGCCGGAGCAGCGTCCGCCGCGTGGAGGTCACGCCGCACATGATTGAAAAGGCGAACAAGGAAGGATGGACGCTCTCGCGCATGTGGGTGATGGGCCACTTGGGAGGGGTGCCGAATGTCTAATCCCCTGCGGGTCGGCTTTGTGGCCGAAGGGCCGACGGATTTTGTGGCGCTGAATGCGGCGGTGCGCGCGCTGTTCGGCGATGTGGATTACACGCCGACGCTGATTTCGCCACTGGTAGACAAGAGCCTGGCGGCGCAGACCGGTGGTGGATGGGCGAAAGTGTATTTGTGGTGCCGCCAGATGCTCAGCGATTCTGGCGGGAATGCCCGGAACAGCAGCCTGTTTCAGCAGCATGAGATTCTGGTGATTCAGGTGGATGCGGACGTGGCGGACAAGAGATACACCGATGACCAACGCATCATGAATCCGCCGCAGGATTTGCCGCTGAACATGCCATGCGCCAGGCCCTGCACAACGCCATGCCCACGCCCGAGGGAGATTACGGATGCGTTGCGCGCGGTGGTCCTCGGTTGGCTGAACGAGACGTCCACGCCTCCGCAAACGGTGATTTGCATTCCGTCGCGGAGCATTGAGACGTGGGTTTTGGTGGCGTTGTTTCCGAATGATCCAACGGCGAAGCGGGCAAACATCGAGTGCCGTCGTGATTGCGATGTCCGGCTCAAAACCCATGGTTTGATCAAGAGCGGTCAGAAGCTGATCAATGAGTATCGGGCCAATGAGAAAGCCATGGCGGCTGCGTGGGGACACGTGCGGGGCCGCTGCGCAGAAGCTGAACGCTTTTCACAAGAGTTCCTCGCTTTGGTCCCCGCCACCTAGCGATGTCCCTCAACGAATCCATCGTCGAAGACGCCGCCCTCGAATGGTTCGGGGAGCTGGGCTATGCGGTCGGGCACGGGCCGCACCTCGCGCCCGGTGAACCGGCGGCGGAGCGGGATTCGTTTGGCGAGGTGGTGCTGGTGGGGCGCTTGCGCGAGGCCATCCGGCGGCTGAACCCGGCCATTCCCGAGGAGGCGCGCGAGGAGGCGTTGCGCAAGGTGCTGCGGGTGGGGACGCCTTCGCTCACGCAGACGAACCGTGCCTTTCACCGGATGCTGCGCGACGGGGTGCCGGTGGAATATCCCCGGCCCGATGGCAGCATCGCGGGCGATCATGTGCGGCTGGTGGATTTCGGCGATGTGCTGCCGAATGATTGGCTGGCGGTGAACCAGTTCACAGTGATCGAGGGCCAACACAACCGGCGACCGGACATCGTGGTTTTCGTCAACGGTCTGCCGCTGGGCCTGATCGAGCTGAAGAATGCGGCGGATGAGGACGCGACGATCTGGAGCGCCTACGCGCAACTGCAAACCTACAAGGCGGAGATTGCCTCGCTGCTTCATTACAACGCGGCGCTGGTGGTGAGCGATGGCTTGCAGGCGCGCATGGGCTCCGTGACGGCGAACCAGGAATGGTTCAAGGTCTGGCGAACGATCGACGGCGAGGGCGACGCGCCGAAGACGGCGCTGGAGCTGGAGGTGCTGGTGCGTGGGGTGTTCGAGCGGCAGCGGTTCCTCGACCTGCTGCATCATTTCATCGTCTTCGAGGAAGACCCGGACTCGGGTGCGCTGCACAAGATCATCGCGGGCTACCATCAGTTCCACGCGGTGAATGCGGCGGTGGAGGAGACGGTGCGCGCCAGTGGCATGAGCGAGACCGGCAGCGTGCTGCGCGAGGACGCGGGCACTTACTGGTCCGGGCGTCAACGCGGAGGCAAGCCGGGCGACCGTCGCGCGGGCGTGGTCTGGCACACGCAGGGGAGCGGCAAGAGTTTCTCCATGCTCTTCTTCGCCGCGCGCGTGGTGCGGCATCCGGCGATGCAGAACCCGACGCTGGTGGTGCTGACCGACCGCAACGATCTCGACGACCAGCTTTTCGGCCAGTTCCAACGCTGCGCGGACATCCTCGGCCAGACGCCGGTGCAGGCGAGCGGGCGCGAGCATTTGCGCGAGCTGCTGAACCGGGCCAGCGGGGGCGTGGTTTTCACGACGATTCACAAGTTTGCGGCGGAGAAGGGCGAACTGATGCCCGAGCTGAGCGCGCGGCAGAACATCGTCGTGATCGCGGATGAAGCGCACCGCAGCCAGTATGGATTCGGCGGCAAGGTGAATGAAAAGACGGGCGAGATGTCCTACGGTTTCGCCAGCAACCTGCGCGATGCCTTGCCGAATGCGTCGTTCATCGGCTTCACCGGCACGCCTATCGAGAAGACGGACGCGAACACGCGGGCGGTCTTCGGCGATTACATTTCCATCTACGACATCCAGCGCGCCGTCGCCGACAAGGCCACGGTGCCGATCTATTACGAGAGCCGCATTTCCAAACTCAGCCTGAACGCCGCCGAGCTGCCGAAGCTCGACGCAGAGTTTGAGGAAATCACCGAAGGCGAGGAGCTGACGAAGAAGGAAAAGCTCAAGACCAAGTGGGCCGCACTGGAGGCGCTGGTGGGCGATCCGAAACGCATCGCGCTCGTGGCTGCCGATCTGGTGGCGCATTTCGAGAAGCGCGTGGAGGCGATGGACGGCAAGGCGATGATCGTCTGCATGAGCCGCCGCATCTGCGTGGACCTCTACAACGCGCTGATCAAGCTGCGGCCTGAATGGGCGGAAGAAACGCTGAAGGTCGTGATGACCGGCAGTGCCGAGGACGGCCCCGATTGGCAGAAACACATCGGCAACAAGAAGCAGCGGCGGGATTTGGCGAACCAGTTCAAGGACGCGAAGAACCCCTTCAAAATCGTGATCGTGCGGGACATGTGGCTGACCGGCTTTGACGCACCCTGCCTGCACACGATGTATGCCGACAAGCCGATGCAGGGCCACGGCCTCATGCAGGCTATCGCCCGCGTGAACCGCGTCTTCCGCGACAAGCCCGGCGGGCTGGTGGTGGACTACCTCGGCCTCGCCGACCAGCTCAAGAAGGCGCTCATCACCTATACCGAGAGCGGCGGCCAGGGGAACCCCACCTTCGACACCGCCCAAGCCATCGCCGTGATGCTGGAGAAACACGGCATCGCCTGCGATATGTTGCATGGGTTCTCATGGAAGAAGTGGACCTCAGGCAAACCCGCCGAACGCCTCGCGCTCATCCCCGCCGGACAGGAGCACATCCTCGAACAGGAAGACGGCAAGAAGCGTTGGGTGCAGGTGGTGACCGAACTTTCCCGCGCCTTCGCCCTCTGCGCCGCCAGCGATGAAGCCACGGCGATCCGCGACGACGTGAGTTTTTTCCAGGCGTTGCAAGCCGCGCTGAACAAGCAGAGCAGCACCAACCGCAAGACGCCCGAGCAGATCGACGCCGCCATCCGCCAGCTCGTGAGCAAAGCCATCACCACCGAAGGCCAGGTGATCGACGTCTTCACAGCCGCCGGATTGAAGACGCCTGACATCAGCATCCTCAGCGACCAGTTCCTCGCTGAAGTGCGCGGTCTCAAGCACAAGAACGTCGCCGCCGAGCTGCTGGAAAAGCTGCTCAAGGACGAACTCAAGGTCCGCTCCAAACGCAACCTCGTGCAGAGTCAGGTCTTCAGCGAGAAGCTCAAGAAGACACTCAACGCCTACCACAACCGCGCCATCTCCACGATGCAGGTTATCGAAGAGCTGATCAAACTCGCCAAGGACCTCGACGCCGCCACTAAGCGCGGCGAAGACATGGGCCTGACGGATGACGAGATCGCCTTCTACGACGCCCTTGCTGCGAACGACAGCGCCGTGCAGGCGATGGGAGACGACAAGCTCAAACTGATCGCAGCGGAGTTGATCACCCAGGTGAAGAGGAGTGTCACCATCGACTGGACCCTGCGCGAAAGCGCGCGCGCCCGTATCAAGGTCATGGTGAAACGCATCCTAAACAAACACGGCTATCCGCCGGACTTGCAGGAAGAGGCGGTGAAGACCGTGCTCGCGCAGGCGGAGTTGCTGTGTGCGGAGTGGGTGTGAACTGAGGCGGACAAGAGTGTCCGCGCTCCCGTTATGCTGCGCTCGGCTGAAGGGCTGCTTTGCTGGTCTCTGTTGCCTCTGTGATCTCCTGTAAAAGAGGATAGGATGAGGAGGGCAGGGCGGGAAAGGAGAACGAGTCTTCTGGGGGCTCCGCCTGATCAGCAAGCCAACCCTGCCGCAGCGACTTTGCTCTCGGAGTTCACGATCTTGCCGGCGAGGTCGGGTTTGCAGTCGCCTTTGAGTTCGTCGCGGAATTTTTTGATGAAGCTCTGGGTGGGCCAGGAGGCGGCTTCGCCGAAGGCGCAGATGGTTTTGCCTTCGATCTGGTTGGCGACGGTTTCCAGGGTGCCATGCCAGGCATTTGGCTGCAAACGCAAAAAGCTCTGTGCGGGAGCCTTGGCCGCCGGTCGCGTGATCGCTTCCGTTGACTCAAGACTTCCCGCACAGACTGGTTCTCTTTCCGATAGGGCTGATGGTTTAGCGTGTGAAACCGAGGGTGAAGGTGTGGCGGTCGGACTTGAAGTGATGAATCAGGCCACCACGGGTGGAGGAACGCTGGCCGAGCACCTGCTCGCTGCCATCTACCACCGCGCAGACTTTCATGCTGGAGATCTTCCATTCATCGCTGCCGAATCCACCGCCGAAGTGTGTTTGAAGGGCTGCTTCTTTCAGTTCGCTGATCGCGACAGGCCGGGGCAGCTCGACCACGACGGTCTGGCTGTAGTTGTCAATCCAGCGAGCGCTGTTGTTGAGGTTCCGCTTCACAAAGTCAGGCAGTGTGCGGAACCGCAGGATGAAGTCCACATTGTCACTGCCGCCACGCAGGTCATCATTCGCGGTATGGATTTCGATCTTGAGCTGTTGGACCATGCCGGGGCTCACTGGGCGGGCTGCGGGGAAGGTGGGGGGCACCCGGTGACGATAGCGGCGGTCCACAAAGTAGGTCATGTAGGTTTCAGCGCTGTCCGTGTAGCGGTAGATCTGCGACTCGGGCTTGGGGGTCAGCACCTTGATCTGGCCGGGATAGTTGGGATCATAGACATGGATGCGCACTTCGTTGGCAAACTGGGCTGGATTGCCACGATAGCGGCCCATTTCATAGGCGATGGCAAGGACCTGATGGTGAGGCTTGATACCGCCACCGCCAGGAACGAAGAGGCCGATCGGCGCGGGTTTGCCAGCGTCAATGCATTCGCGAAGTTCCTGGATGCGGCCACCACCGGTCGTCTGGATGCCCCAGTGATAGAATTCACTGTTTCTGGCTCCGAGCGGGTTGAATCCAAGTTCGATCCACTTGTCCACGTTGGGGATGAAGGAGTTCTCCTGACGGCTGTAAATGTAACTGAACAAGGGCGTGCCGGTCGCTGGACGGTCCGCCCCACGCGGAGCAGGTCGGCTGGCGAGGAAGTGGTCCAAGGCCGCATAGGACATGCCGCCGCAGAGTCCGCCGAAACGAATCTCGCTGAGACCCGGTGCGCTGAAGGGGGTGGTTTCAAACGAGTTCACGAAGGCGAACCCATGCACTGCGGGATCGAATTCGGTGCGGCGGGAGGTGGCGGTATTGGCGACGGCAGCAGGTGCGGCTGCCGATGGAAGTGGGACCGTGCTGAGCAAGGTCGCGGTGAGGAGGATGAGCTTTTTCATGGGATGGAATGTTGTTTGTGTTTGTTGTTTTGATCGTTGGCTTCGTTTTGGAAGCTTCTCGTCATCCCCTGTCTGGCAGACGGTGGCCTGCGCGTTACAGCGTATCGCCATTTTTTTTATGAAGTGCTTCCGTCTCAGGTCGCCACGTCTGTTTGACGCGCAAAACCCAGCGTGGGTTCCGCAACTTTTGGCCGCTAAGGAACCCACGTTGAGGTTCACGGCAGAATGGCGGAAAGCCGCCCACGCTTTCAGGGTAGCCCGCTGAGCGGGCAACCCTTCGCTTGGATACAGAAGGCCTTCGGCCTTCGATAGATTAAATTACTCGGTGCTCCGCCTTATTGGCTGACCAGCTTTGCCGAGGCGACCTTGCCTTCGTCTGACACGATGGCTCCGGTGAGTTCGGGTTTGCAGTCGCTTTTCAGTTCGTCGCGGAACTTTTTGATGAAGCTCTGGGTGGGCCAGGCGGCGGCTTCGCCAAAGGCGCAGATAGTCTTGCCTTCGATCTGATTGGCGACAGTTTCCAGGGTGTCCACATCGTCCGGGCTGGCGTTGCCGCCGACGATGCGGTCGCTGATCTTCTTCATCCAGAGGCTGCCTTCGCGGCAAGGTGTACACTGGCCGCAGCTCTCGTGGGCGTAGAAGGCGTTTAGATTGTTGATGACCCAGGTCATGCTGCGGCTGTCATCCATGATGATGACGCCGCCGGAGCCGGCCATAGAGCCGCAGGCGGCCATGGTGTCGAAGTCCATCGGGATGTCCATGATGCCTAGCTCGCGCCCGTCCTTGAGTTTGAAGGTCTCATCGGCGCGCAGGACTTTGGAGGAGCTGCCGCCAGGGATGATGCCCTTGAGCTTGCGGCCTGGGAGGAGGCCGCCGCAGAGATCGTTGATGAGCTCGCCCATCGTGACTTTGCCGACTTCGACTTCGTAGTAGCCGGGCTTTTGCACATCGCCGCTGACGCAGAGGATGCGGGTGCCGGTGTTGTTCGGTGTGCCGAGCTTGGCATACTCCGCGCCGCCCATTTCGATGATGTGCTTCACATGGCAGAGGGACTCGACGTTGTTGACGATGGTCGGGCACATGTAGAGGCCGAGTGCGGCGGGGAAGTAGGGCGGCTTGATGCGCGGGTAGGGGCGCTTGCCTTCGAGGGACTCGATGAGGCCGGTCTCTTCACCGCAGATGTATGCGCCAGCGCCGCGATGGACGTAGATTTCGCAATCGAAGCCGCTGCCTTGGATGTTCTTGCCGAGGAAGCCTTTTTCGTGGGCTTCGGCGATGGCTTTCTCGACGATGATGGCGGCCTGGGGGAACTCCTCGCGGATGTAAATGTAGCCGAGCTTCGCATTCACGGCGAAGCAGGCGATGATCATGCCTTCGAGGAGTTGATGCGGGTCCTGATGCAGGATGTAGCGGTCTTTGAAGGTGCCAGGCTCGGATTCATCGGCATTGCAGATGAGATAGACGGGCTTGGTGTTCGTGGGCGGGATGAAGCCCCACTTCACGCCGGTGGGGAAACCTGCACCGCCGCGTCCACGCAGGCCGCTGGCCTTCACTTCGTTGGTGATGGTGCCGCGCTCCATCTTGAGGGCGACTTTGAGCTGCTCGTAACCGCCGTCGTTCAAATAGCACGCGATGGACGGGTCGAAGCCGACGCGATCAATGTTCTTGAAGATCAGGCGCTTTTCGCGGGGGTGAGGCTCTTTGCCGGGGAGGTACTGGACTGCCATGCGGCCAGTATCCGGCTGCGAAAGGGGGCGGCAAGGCGGTTTTGTGAAAAAAAATGCCTTTTGCCGAGCTTGGTGATTTGAGACCTCGAAGCGATCAGAGGAAGGCGATCACAGCCGGTAGTCCAGGCTGATGAAGTCCAGCACCTGCATCCACAGCACCTGGGCCATCGTCAGAGTGTCGCCATGAATGCGTGCGGTGCCGGTCATGCCGGGGCGGAGGGGGTGCGGGGCTGCGTTGGGCAGGGAGACCAGCACGCCATAGGTGGTCTCCAGCGGGGTCAGGCGGCCCTGCGCGTCCGGCTGCGCGGCTAGATCACCGCCCAGGGTGGCGACTAGGTTCGGAGGCAGCTCGCTGGCGGGCGGCGTCTTTTTGTCCTCAATGACGCGGCCTTCAAAAGTGCTGCCAGGCACGGCGGGCACGCGCAACTCCACGCGCTGCCCGGCACGGATGTGACGGGCCTGGCGCTCATTGAGCGGGATGTATATCTGCACAGGGTCCAGCCTGGCGACCTCGCACAGGGCATCGCCCGCCCGCAGGCTGCCTGCCGCCAGCCGGTCCAGGTCCGGCGTGACTACCACGCCACCGCTGGCGGCGCGCAGCACCAGCTTTGACTCCACCCGCCGTGCCTCAGCCAGCGCCACGCGCACCTGCTCCAGTGTGGCCTGCGCCTGCCTATAGGCGGCGGGTGCGTCGGAGCCGAGCATCATATCCAGCTCCTGCTTGGCACGCTCGACCCTCAGCACCGCCGCGCGCACTTCCGCGCTGAGGCGCGGATTTGCCAGGGTGGCGATGACCTCGCCCGGCAGCACGGTCTGGCCGGTGGCTGCTTTCACGGCCTCCAGCCGCCCGGGCACCTCGGCCCGGATCAGCTCGGTGTTCACGGCCTGGAGCACGGCAGGGCGCTCCACCTTGATCTGCCAAGGGCACATCAGCACGGCCATGGCCACGGCAGCGAGTCCGCCCACGATCAGCGCGGGCCGCCAGCGTGAAGTGGCGGCGGCTTTTGAGGCGGTGAGTTGTTTGTGAAAGAAGGACACGATGGGCACCAGGAGCATGGAGACCAGCGCGCCCGCCCCGATCCAGTCGCCCAGCCAGCCCAGGCCATATGGCAGCAGCAGGTGGTGGAATAGCATGGCGATCCCCAGCGTGACATAGAGCAGGTAAAGCTGCGCCGCCACACTGTACAGCACGAACCATCCGCGCCGCCGCCGGGGCAGCAGGGACTCCACTCCCGGGGCGCTTTTCCCGCCGAACAAAAAGCGCCGCGCCATCTCGCTGACGCACATCTGCGCCTTCGCGCGCAGGTTTGGCACGTCCGCCAGGTCGGTGAGGATGTAGTAGCCGTCGAACTTCATCAGCGGGTTGGCATTGAACAGCACCGTCCACACGCTGGTGATGAGCATGAGATTGAAAAGGAGCTGCTGGGTGGGGCCGGGCTGTGACACGGCCCAGAGCAGCGTGGCAGCGGCGGCGATCACCAGCTCGATGTAAATGCCTGCGGCGGCGACGAGGATGCGGTGACGCCTGCGGGGAAAAAGATAGCTGTCAGTGACATCGGCATAGAGAAAAGGGGAGAAGACGATGAGCATCGCGCCCATCTCGTGGACCTCGCCGCCGTAGTGCTTGCAGGTTAGTCCGTGGCCGAACTCGTGGATCACCTTCACCACAATGGTCAGCACCCAGATGAGGGCCAGGTTTGGCAGAGTGAGGAAGTCGTTTAGCGATGGCGCGATGCGGGGAAAGTTCAGGGCGAACACCGCCGTGCCTGCCACCAGCACCGCCAGGCTGACGGCCAGCCCTGCCCAGGACCAAATCCAGCGCAGGCGGCGCTCCATGCGGATCAGGAGGCGGTCAGGATCCCACAGCGGGATTTTCAGAAACAGCGCCCGCATGAACAAGCCCCAAGGCGTGGCAGGCCGCTTGCGTGCCTGCGCCAGGGTCATCTGCCGCCGCGCGCCCGCCGCCGTGGCCTCCAGGAAGCCGCCGAGCAGCAGCTCATTGGCAAAGGTGATGATGCGCTCTGTCAGCACCTCCCGGCTCTGCGCGATGGCCGCGTGGGGATGCAGCCGCAGGAAGTTCGCACGGATGCCCGCGATGCTGCGGCGTCCGTCGAACAGGGATGCCAGCGCATAATCCTCCGCAGGCAGCCGGAAGTACTTCATGGACAAAGGGTCTTTGATGATGACAAACGCGCGCCCCTCAAAGAGCTGGTGGCTCACCGCCAGGTCGGAGCGCAGGGCCGAAGGCACGGTGGCATCCACATCAGCCGGCGTGTCCGCAGTGATCTCGGTGATGTGCAGGGCAGCCTCCATGAATGGCTAGGGTTTGCCAAACTCCGCCTCGACGCGCATCCCCGCCTTCAGACGCAGCGCCGCATTGTCCAGGAGCAGCTTCACGCGGTACAGCCCGCTCTCGGCATCCATGCGCGGGTCAATGAAGTCCACCTGGCCGGTGAGTCCGTCCGGCTCGGCCAGTGAGGGCACTTTAACGGCGGTCTTGTCGCCCGGCTTCACGTCACGCACCTGTGCCGGCTCCAGATAGAACTGCGCGTACACCTGCCGGATATGCACCACCTGCGCCACGGTCTCGTTCAGCAGCACCGCCTCGCCGGGTTCCTTGTCACGGCGGACCACGATGCCCTGGAGCGGCGCGCAGATAGTGCGCTGCTGTAGCCGCACCTTCGCTGCATCAAGAAGCAGGCGCGCCAGGTCGTGCTCGATGCGTTTCGCCAGCGCCGCCTCGCGCGTGCCGATGTTGTCCGCCAGCAGCTTCGTCGCGGCATCGTGGTCGAACTTCGCCTTCTCCAGCACCTTGCCAGCGCGCTCCACCTCCAGCTTTTCCACGGCATCGTCCAGCCGCACCAGCGCCTGGCCCTTCTCCACCGTGTCGCCTTCCTTTACCAGCACCTCGCTGACGATCCCGGCCACCGCCGTGCCGACATCCACATCATGCAGCGGCAGGATCAGGCCGGGGACGATGCCGGCGTGGATGCGGGCGCAGAAAAGGAGTGTCGCAATGAGCCGGAGGCCGGTGCGTGGGAGGGCGGACATGGCGCGATTATGAATCAGGGATGCCGCGTCCGCCAGCCATCACGTTCTGCGGATTGCCATTTGCCTGGAGACATGCGCCGGGTCTATCTGCTGTTGGACGTTGATATGGCTCCGGTTTTGGCATGTGGGAATGTGTGTTATGTCAGTTTGATGCCGGAGGCATGAGAGAAATTAGCCGGTGGTGCAACCACCGGACAACGTCCACGAAACACGAACCGCGCCCTGGAAGGGCGCGAGAAGGGCACGCGGGGTCTGGCGGGCAACATCGCCGACGGACATTCGCACGCTTCTCGCGCCCCTGCCGGGGCGCATCCCGAATCGGGGACGGTGGGGCGGTTCGGTTCCGGTGGTTTCACCACCGGCTAATCTCTTTCGAGCCGCCGGCTCGGTGATCCCCTGCTAGGCGAAAGCTGATTCCCCAAATCGTGCATAAAGACGAGGAAGCATGCTCTGGGCGGTTTCGCGGTTTGGATGTCCTTGTAGCCGTGTCCACAAATCTGCTGGGCGGTTATCTGGGGGCAGATACTCGTTCAACAAATCCGTTCCCACCTTTACACTTTTTTGCTGATCGAAGACTTTAAATGGCATGTGCCAGAAATGCATTTCACGAGGTTCCCACAGCTCCGGGACTTCAATCACACGCTCTGGATCAGCTACGACGGACCCAAACAATTCGTTTGGAATGACGGAGAGGTTATCTGTGAAGTCCAAGAAGCCATCGTTCCCAAGTGCCCCATCCCAAACCATGAAGGCGGCATTGATCAGCAGTGGGGTGAAAGCAAGTCGCCGTCGGCTGGTTTGGAAGACAGTGAAATCAACAAGATCAGCGAGCGTCAACTCCATCAGTTTTCGATGAAGAACTTGCTCTTGTATGTCCCAATCGCCCTGCGACTCCGACCACGCGGATTGAAGCAATTCATGAAGATCTGTCTCATTCATGGCCGAAATCAAAATGCACTACTCAATGCTTCACCGAGCACCCCGGCCCGACGGTTTGGAAGAAGTCATTCCCCTTGTCGTCGATGAGGATGAACGCCGGGAAGTCTTCGACTTCGATCTTCCAGATGGCTTCCATGCCGAGTTCGGGGAACTCGACGACTTCGACCTTCTTGATGTTTTCCTTGGCGAGGATGGCGGCGGGGCCGCCGATGCTGCCGAGGTAGAAGCCGCCGTGCTTCTTGCAGGCGTCGGTGACCTGCTGGCCGCGGTTTCCTTTGGCGATCATGATCATGCTGCCGCCGTGGCTTTGGAAGAGATCGACGTAGCTGTCCATGCGGCCGGCCGTGGTGGGGCCGAAGCTGCCGCTGGGCATGCCGGCGGGTGTTTTGGCGGGACCGGCGTAATAGACGGGGTGATTCTTGAAGTAATCCGGCAACGGCTTGCCGGCATCGAGCATCTCCTTCAGCTTCGCATGCGCGATGTCGCGGGCGACGATGATGGGGCCGTTGATGAGGAGGCGCGTGGTGGTGGGATACTTGCTCAGCTCGGCGCGGATCTCGGCCATGGGGCGGTTCGTGTCGATGCGCACGGCGTTGGTGTCTTTGCGGTGGCGCAGCTCCTCAGGGATGTATTGCAGCGGGTTTGTCTCGAGCTTCTCGATGAAGACGCCGTCACGCGTGATCTTGCCCTTCGCCTGGCGGTCGGCGGAGCACGAAACACCGATGCCGATGGGCAGTGACGCGCCGTGACGCGGCAGGCGGATGACGCGCACGTCGAGCGCGAAGTATTTTCCGCCAAACTGCGCGCCGATGCCGCAGGTGCGGGCCTCTTCGAGCATCTGCGCTTCGAGTTCGACATCGCGGAAGGCACGCCCGTGCTCGTTGCCTGTGGTGGGCAGGCCGTCGTAATACTTCGTGGAGGCGAGTTTGACGTGTTTCATCGTCGATTCCGCCGAGGTGCCGCCGATGACGAAGGTCAGATGGTAAGGTGGGCACGCGGCAGTGCCGAGGGACACCATTTTTTCGCTCAAGAACTTCACGATGCCCTTCGGATTCAGCACGGCACGGGTCTCTTGATACAAGTACGCCTTGTTCGCCGAGCCGCCGCCTTTGGCGATGAACAGGAACTTGTACGCATCGCCATCAGTGGCGTAAAGGTCGAGCTGCGCGGGCAGATTCGTGCCCGTGTTCTTCTCCGTGAACATGTCCAGCGCGGCGTTCTGCGAGTAGCGCAGATTGTTCTCTGTGTAGGCTAGATACACGCCTTTCGAGAGCGCGGCCTCATCACCGCCGCCGGTCCAGACCTGCTGGCCTTTTTTGCCCATGATGATCGAGGTGCCCGTGTCCTGGCAAAACGGCAGCAGACCTGCGGAGGCTACGTCGGCGTTTTTCAGCATCGTGAGGGCGACCATGCGGTCGTTTTCGCTCGCTTCTTTGTCATCAAGGATGGCGGCGACCTGCTTCAGGTGCTTCGGCCGCAGGAAGAAATTGATATCGTGAAACGCCTGGTTCGCCAGCAGCGTCAGCGCCTCGGGATCGACGACGAGCATCTCCTTCTCGCCAAATGTCTGCACGCTGACGTGTTCCTTGGTCAGCAGGCGGTATTCAGTATCGTCGGTGCCGAGTTCGAGGAGTTCTTGGTAATGAAAAGCGGGGGTGGGCATGGGAAAGCTGATTCTGAGGTGGGATACGCCTGCCAGCAAGCTGGAGTCTCGTGACTGACCATGCGGCTGAAGGCGGATGCCCGGCGTTTCTTCTTTGGTCGCAGGTTTGACAAGCCCTCCTGCCACTTCTTGATTAGCATCATGTCCAACCCCCCCCACGACTTCCCCAGCCTCATCACGCCTATCTCCAGCTACATCGTGCCCACGGTCATCGAGACTGAAGGCCGTGTGGAGAGAGCTTATGATATTTACTCCCGCCTGCTGAAGGATCGCATCATTTTCCTCGGAAGCGAGGTGAACGACCAGGTGGCGAACATCGTCATCGCGCAGTTCCTCTTTCTCCAGATGCAGGACCCCAAGAAGGACATCCACCTTTACATCAACAGCCCCGGCGGCTCCGTCACGGCGGGCTTGGCTATTTATGACACGATGCAGTTTGTGACCTGCGATGTGAACACCTACTGCATCGGCATCTGTGCCAGCATGGGCGCGGTGCTACTGGCCGCAGGCACGAAGGGCAAGCGTTTTGCCCTGCCGAACAGTGACATCATGATCCACCAGGTCTCCGGCGGTGCGCGTGGCACGGCCAGTGATGTGGAGCGCACGGTGGACTTCATGTACAAGCTGAAGCGCCGCTTGAACCGCATCCTGGCACACCACACGGGCAAGACGGCTGAGGTCATCGAGAAAGACGCAGACCGTGACAACTACATGAGCGCCGAGGAAGCCTGCGCCTATGGCCTTGTGGACAAGGTCCTGGAAAGCAAGAAGGATTTGGCGATTGCCGATAAGTCGGTCTGAGTAGCTTGGCACCGCACTTTCTTCGCAAACACCACCTGCATCCTTGACGCGTGGGCTGCCGTCCCGCTATTCTTACTGAAACCTCATGGCTCGCGGCACACACGTCACTCTCTGTTCCTTCTGTGGTAAAAGCCATGCGGAGGTGAGAAAGCTCATTGCCGGGCCTGGCGTGTACATTTGCGACAACTGCATCGGCGTCTGCAAGGCCATCCTGGACAAGGAGGCTGCGCAGGAGACTGAGGGCACGCCGCCCCTGATGGTGCCACGTCCAGCGGACATAGCAGCGATACTGGATCAACACGTCATCGGGCAGGCACACGCCAAAAAGGTGCTCAGTGTGGCCGTTCACAACCATTACAAGCGCATCCTGCACGCCCAGCAGCAGGCATTGAAAAAAGACAGCCCACGCAAAATGCCAGACACCAACGACGTGGAGCTGGAAAAGAGCAACGTGCTCCTGCTCGGCCCCACAGGCTGCGGCAAGACACTCTTAGCCAAGACACTCGCACGCATCCTCAATGTGCCCTTCAGCATCGCTGATGCTACGACGCTCACAGAGGCCGGTTATGTAGGGGAAGACGTGGAAAACATCATCCTCCGGCTGCTACAGTCTGCTGACTTCGATGTAGCGAAGGCAGAGATCGGCATCGTTTACATTGATGAGATTGACAAGATCGGGCGCACCACGGGAAACGTCAGCATCACGCGCGATGTCTCCGGCGAAGGCGTGCAGCAGGCGCTGCTAAAAATCATCGAAGGCACAGTCTGCAATGTGCCACCTCAAGGCGGTCGTAAGCACCCGCAGCAGGAATACATTCAGGTGAACACAGAGAACATCCTGTTCATCTGCGGCGGTGCATTTGTCGGCCTGGATGAGATCATCAAGCGTCGCAAAGGTAAGCAGACCATGGGCTTCAAGAGTGGAATGCCAACTGTGGGAGAGGATGAGAAAAAAGGTCCGTTGACGGTAGAGCCGGAGGATCTCTTGGGTTATGGGCTGATTCCAGAATTCGTTGGGCGCCTGCCAGTGGTCTGCTCACTGGAATCACTGACTGAGCAAGAACTCGTGCGTGTGCTGACCGAGCCGAAGAATGCGCTTCTCAAGCAGTACGCCAAGCTGATGAACATGGACGGCGTGGACCTCTCCATTAATAAAGATGGTTTGGCCGCGATGGCGCGTGAGGCAGTGAAGCGCGGCACGGGCGCACGCGGTCTGCGCAGCATCTTCGAGCGTATCATGCTGGATGTCATGTATGACGTGCCGAGCAGGATGGATGTGCGCTCCGTCTCCATCAATGAGGCCGTGGTCAAAGGTGAGCGCCCGCCGATCTTGCGCAAACGCGCTGCCTGAGTAGCCAGCTTCTCCTCCCATTACTCCAACTTATGTCATCGCCAAGCACCTCGCGTCGTCAATTTCTCCAGATCGCCACTACTGCACTTGCTAGTTCCGTCGCTGGAGTCACGCGTGCCGAAAAGACGGAGCCGTTTAAGCTTTCGCTCGCCGAATGGTCCCTTAACAAGCGCATGTTTAAGAAAGGCGGTGCCGAGGCTTTGGACCCTCTGGACTTCTGCAAGGTGGCACGCGGCTTCGGTATTGATGGCGTGGAGTATGTGAATCAGATGTTTTTCGACAAAGCCGCTGACCAAGCCTACCTCAGCGAAATGAAGAAGCGCCAAGACGGGGAAGGTGTGAAGGGACTCCTCATCATGTGCGACCGGGAAGGTAATCTGGGCGACCCAGATGATGCGAAACAGGCAAAGACCGTCGAAAATCACCTCAAGTGGCTAGACGCTGCCGCCCACCTCGGCTGCCACAGTATCCGCGTAAATGCTGCCAGCGATCCAAAGCTCAGCTACGATGAACAGATGAAGCACGCCGCTGAAGGGGTACACGCCCTGTGTGTCCAGGCAGACAAACGAGGCCTCTTTGTTGTGGTGGAAAACCACGGCGGTCTCTCCAGCAACGGTCTCTGGCTGACAGGTGTGATGAAGATGACCGACCATGCTCGTGTTGGCATCCTGCCTGACTTCGGCAACTTTTACACTGATCGTAACAAGGGCGAACTCTACAACCCCTACAAAGGGCTGCGTGAGTTCATGCCCTGGGTGAAACAGGCCGTCAGTGCAAAGGCCTATGACTGGGACACGGGAGCAGGCAAATTTTTCACCGAAGACCGCCGAGAAGATCGGGAGATGACGCTCGACTTCCAGCGCCTGATTGAAATCGTCGTCAAAGCAGGCTACAAGGGCTACATCGGCATCGAATACGAAGGCGACAAGCATAGTGAAATGGAAGGTATCGCGCGTACTAAGCAGGCGCTGGATGAATTGAAGGCGATGCTCGGCTGATGTGATCTCCCCAGCGAAGGATATGCAGGTGGTGCAGTCTTTGGTAAAATCCCTCTTGCCAGCAGGCAATCGTCCACTAGGTTCTCAATTCCTTACTCCGCTCAGGCATCTGAGCAAAAACTGATCTAGCCGATGAAAGCCGAACTCGTTGAACAAGCGCTCCAAGTCGTCAAAGACCCGCCGATCCTGATCAACATGGTCTCAAAGCGGGTTAAACAGCTCACTTCGGGACGCGCACCGCTCGTCGAACGTCGGCCTGGACTGCGTGAGGCAGACCTCGCTCTTCTGGAAATCATTCACGGCAAGATCAAGGCAGAGTTCCTTACTGGAACCTGAACTGCATCCCTTGGGCGGCTAAACCGCGTCGCCTCATGTCTGACGACATCGCCACAAATCGCAAAGCCCTCCGGGATTACCACATCCTGGAGCGCTATGAAGCCGGACTGGAGTTGCGTGGAACTGAGGTCAAATCTATCCGTCAGGGGAAGATAAACATCAGTGATGCCTTTGCCCGCGTAGAGCGCGGCCAAATCTGGCTCTACAACATGGACATCCAGATTTATGACAAGGCCAGCTTTGCGCAGCACGAGCCACGCCGTACTCGCAGACTGCTGCTGCACAAGCGGGAGATTTTGAAGCTCTTCGCCCACACGCAGCAAAAGGGACTGACCCTGCCCGTGTTGCGCGCCTACTGGAAGGAGGCCCGCATCAAGATCGAGCTGGGCGTGGGTAAGGGCAAAACCCAGGGAGATCAGCGCGAGGCACTGAAGGAAAAAGAGGTCAAGCGAGAGACTCAGCGTGTGGTGGCGAGCTTCAACAAGCGGGCGCGTGGCTGAGGCTACTTTCCGCTTCTTTTGAGAGCCTTTTGAAGACACAAAAAACCGCACCGGGGTCACCGGTGCGGTTTTGAGGTTCGCTGAACTAAATAATGGTTGAGTTACTTGCCACCGCGAGCCGAAACCCAGACAGGGGTGCGGTCAACGTAGGGCTTGGGCTTGCCAGGAACCTTCACGCTGATCATTTGACGATCCCACATGGCTGGTTCACCGAAGATTCTACGGATACCAGTCACGTTCGAGTCGTCCAACTCAAGGGTGACGATGAGGGCAGCGCCAGGCTGGGTTGTCTCGACGGCCTCGACGAAGACGCGCTCAGGAAGCACGCTGGATGCCCAAGGCCATTCGACACGGCGACGGGTTGGATCGGAAGAGTCGAGAAGGAGGTAGCGACGTGTGTGGTCCAGCCAAACAAGGACGCGACCAGAGTTGGCGATTTCTTCTTCAAAGGTGGCAAAACGACCTTTTCTGTCGGCGAGATTTACACCGCGAACTTCGAGGATGCTGACCAGTTTGTAGAAATCCATGCGAACCTTTGGCTCACCAACGTTTGGCTGGCGGTAGGCGTTTGGCTGGCAGGTGAGGATGAGTTTGGTCATCTCGCCGGCACCGATGATGAGGCCATAAGGATTACGCTTCGGCTCATTGCCCATGTAGATGTCAAGATTGTCAATCTTGCCGCTGTAGTTCACATCGCCTTCGATCTTTACGCGACCGATTGGATTTGTGGGTTCCTGCCAGTTCCAGGAACCACCAGGCCAGGACCAGCCCGGACCCCAGCTTCCCCAGCCTGGACCCCAGCCGCCCCATGCGGGACCCCAGCCTCCGCCCCATTGGGCAGATGATTCTTTGACTCCGAGTCCGAGGAACACGGCAACGGTAAACAGCAATGTGAGTTTGGATGTTTTCATGGGAGATGTGAAGTTTCTAACGCGAACAGTGCATAAGCAAGCATGAATCATCCCAGCCGCCAAGAAAATATTCCTATTTTTTGCGTCACAATTCAATTTTGTAGGCCGGTGGGGAATGACGGTCTGCACTCGTGCTATCAAGTGCCTGAGACCTCTCTTTGCAAACGTGCCACAACGCCCTGCCAGGTGAAGCGCTCCAACGCACCTCTCCTCCCTGCCTGGCCGAGCTGTCGGCACAAAGACGGATCATCGAGCAAGCGGTTCATCGCCGCTGCCATCGCCTCCGCATCTCCAGGGGGCACATGTAGGCCGGTGATCCCATCCTCCACTGTCTCCCCCAGCGCCCAGGCACCGCTGACTATGGCCGGGATGCTGTGCATCATCGCCTCCGCCGGGGCGATACCGAAGGGTTCGTAGAGGGATGGAAGTACAAAGAAGCTACAGTTGGCGAAGAGTCCCTCAAGCCTGGCAGCTTCGTCAGCGACCTCTTTGCGCAATTTTCCATGCCATTGCACGCCGTCCATCGGCAGGCCGGGCGGGGGCGGGGACTTCGGCCCCACCACATGCAGCACCGCTGCCGGGTGTCTGGCCTTCACGTTGGCAAATGCCTTCAGCAGTTCCGCGCCGCCTTTGCGTAGGAAGTCCACGCCGATGAACAGCACCTGCCCGGTGTCATACTTTTTGTCAGGCCGGTCGGGCGGTAGCGTGTCCAGGTTCACCCCTGCGCCGAGGCAAACGACCCGCTCAGGCGGCACGCCAAAGTCGCTGATGAAGGACTGCCGCAGGTGCTCGCTCATGGTGAAGATGCGGTCCAGCCTGTGGTAAAGACTGCGCTCGTAGGCCATCGCCGCCTTTGCCAGTCCGGGGGGCACGGCGGTGCCAGCGAAGGGGTTTTTTAGCCGCATGGCCAGGTTCCCATCATGGTAGGAAAAGCAGCGCCGCGTGCCGCCGCATACGGAGGGCATGTCATAAAGTGCGCCGATCTGTAGCACGTCCACGCCGGTGGTCGGCAGCGCCCGCGCGGCAGGGGCCAGCACACGGGTCAGGGCGCGGCGGTAGCCTTCCCGCAGGTAAAAGCGCAGCCGCCAGACCTCGCGGTCCGGGTGCGCGCTTAGGACCAGCAGCAGCAGCCGGGACAGGCCGCGCACCTCACCGCCGGAGGCACCGTGGAGGATGCCCTGGCGCTGGCACTCGCGGAAAAAGAAGCGGCTGATGCCTGACCAGCTTCGGGGGTCGAAGGGATCAATGCCGATCAATGCGCTGCCGATGAATCCATGTATCTGCGTGATTTCTGCCATGATGCGCGATCATGGACGGCGGATGTGACGATGCAATTGATTGAACAACCTTCCGCCTGTGCCAGTTTGCCAAATGCCCCCGTTTCTGCGTCGTTTCATCCTTAGTCTGATCGAAAAAATCGGCCTGCGTCTCCTGCCCCTCAGCCAGGCACGCCGCGGCACGGACCCCTTTCTCTACCAGTCTGTGTTGGCCGCCTGGCGCAGTGCCAATCCCGGCGTGCCACCGGTCATGCTCGATGTGGGGGCAAATGTAGGTGACGTGTCCGCCGCCCTCCATGCTGCCTTCCCAGATGCAGTCATCCATGCCTTCGAGCCATCTCCCGCTGTTTATGCGCAGTTGGAGCCGCGCTTCACCACCACTCCGGCTGTGCGCTGCCACCGCCAGGCCGTGGGTGCCGCCGTGGGCACGCTGCCTTTCCAGACACGCGCTGATGAGCCACAACTCGGTCGTCTTGCCGAGACCGCCTCCGCAGACACCGTGGATGTGCCTGTGACCACAGTGGACGCCTTCCTGCGCCAGGAGTCGCTGCCAGGAATCGCCCTGCTGAAAACCGACACAGAGGGCTTTGAACTGGACGTGCTCAAGGGCGCTGCTGAAAGCCTAAGCGCCGGGCGTGTGCAATCCATCCTAGTGGAGACCTGCCCGATGACTGGTAGCCGCCGCCATGTGCCGCTGCCCGCCCTGATGGACCTGTTGTTCCCGCTGGGCTTCCGCCTGCATGGCCTCTATGACCTTGGCTACAGCACGGACGCCCGGCTGCGTTTCTGCAACGCCCTCTTCATCCGGGCATGAAAAGTTTTATCTTCGCACTCCTCGCCTGTCTCATCTTCATGGCCGTGCTCGCCCCCCTCGGCGGCGGGCTGCGTTCCGACCTCGGTGGTGATCCCGATGAGCCTGCGCACGCCGTCACCAGCCTGATGATGCGTGACTACCTTGTCCACGCGCCAGGGCGGAATCCGCTCGGCTTTGCCCGCATCTATTATGAGGACTTCCCCAAGGTCGCCATCGGCCACTACCCGCCCGGCTACTACCTCCTGGGCGGGGTGGCGCTGCTCGCGTGGCCGGGGCAGACCACCCTGCTGGTTTTACAGATCGTCCTGGCCGCGCTGACGGGCGCGCTGACCTTCATCTTCGCCCGCCGCATGCTCACCCTGACCTCCGCCGCGCTGGCCGCCGCTGTCACGATGGCGCTGCCTTTGATGCTGAAGGTCACCCAGCATGTGATGGCCGACATGCTTCTGGCCGTGGTCTGCCTGCTGGCAGCGCTGTGCTGGGTGCGCTTTTTGGAGAAGCCCTCCGTCCGCGCCTCCCTGCTCTTTGGATTCGTCGCTGCCGCCGCCATTTTGACAAAAGGCTCCGGCCTGCTCCTTGGTGCCGTGCCTGTGGTTGCCCTGCTGATGCGGCGTGACTTTACCGCGCTGCGCACCTGGCGCTGGTGGGCCGCCGGTCTGCCTGTGGCCCTGCTGGCGCTGCCCTGGATGGTGCTCACCGCACGGATCACCCGGGAGGGCATGACCGGCCAGTCCACCTCCCAGTTCTTTGCGGAGGCCGTGCCCTACTACCTGCAGGTCATGCCCGCCGCCTTCAGTTGGGGTTTGAGCCTACTCATGCTCGCCGGGCTGGTGCGCCTGCTGTGCGCTGCCCTGCGCGGCCCGCTGCCGCCGGTGGAGTCCGTCCTGCTCGCCATGCTGGCCGGCGGATGGGCCATCATGCTGCTCGTGCCCGCAGGAGTGACCACGCGCTACTTCGTGCCCAGCGTGCCCTTCATGGCCGTGCTGGCGTTGATCGGCGCAGAGTGGCTCACCGCGCGTCTGACGGCAAAACTGCGTCCCTGGGCGGTGGCCGCGTTAGTCGGCGGAAGCTTCGCCTTCGTTGCCGAAATCCCGCAGAAACAGGTCCACGGATTTGCCGAGGCCGCCGCCCACGCCCTCCAGGCCGATCCGCCAAAGTCACCCACGCGCTGGCTGGTCAGCTCGGAGGCCCGTGGTGAGGGCGCGGTGATCGCCGAGGCCGCCTTTCGCCTGCCGCAGCGGCATCCCTCCCCCCTGCGCATCTACCGCGCGGGCAAGGAACTGAGCGCCAGTGACTGGCTCGGCCGGGGCTACAAGGCCGCCTTTGCCACCGAGGCCGAGGTGCTGGCCCACCTCGACCAGATCGGCGTCACCTGGGTCTTTGTGGATCTTTCCGTGCCGGAAAAGTTCCGCGTCCCCCACATGGCCCAGTTGGAGCAGGCTCTGCGCAGCGCCCCGGACATCTGGACGCCAGTCCTCACCCAACCCGTGACCCGCCAGCCCGGCGTCACCGGCCAGATGCTCGTCTTTCGCAGAGCCGTCAAAGGCTAGCCCGTGAGCGTGCTGCCAGCCGCATCCTCACGCAGCGGCCTTGTCATCAGCGCCGCCTCCGCGTAGAAAGGGTGCCCACATGGACCTGCGTCACCTGCGTTACTTTCAAGCCGTCGCCGAGGAGATGAGTTTCTCCCGCGCCTCAGAGCGGCTGCGCATTGCCCAGCCGGCGCTCTCGCGTGCTGTGCAGGAGTTGGAGCGGGATGTGGGCACACGGCTCATTGACCGCAACCGCCGCACCTTCGCCCTCACCCCTGCGGGTGCCGTTCTTCTCAGCGAGGCATCCCTGGTGCTGGAGCGGCTGGAGGAATCTCTGCGCCGCGTGCGCCGCACCGCCGCAGGGGAGGAAGGGGAACTGCGGCTCGGCTACATCGGCCCGCCCACGCAGCCGTTCCTGGGCCGCCTGCTGCACGATTACCGGCAACGTTTCCCGAAGGTCTCTGTGCATCTGGAGGAGCGCACCCCGGAGCGTGTGTGGGAGATGGTCGCAAAAGGCCGCCTCTCCGTGGCGCTCACCCGCCCCCTGCCGGGACAGGGCGAGCGCTCGCTGAGCACGCTGCTGCTGCGGAAGGAGCCGCTGGGCATCGTCGTCCCCACCGGGCATCCCCTGGCGGAAAAAAAATCTGTGCCCTGGAAGGCACTCGCTCAGGAGCCGCTCATCATCCTCGCACGCCGTGAAGGAGTGGGCCTGCATGATGAGATCCTCGCGGCCTGTCGAGCTGCGGGCTTTACGCCGCGCATCGCCCACACTCCGAGCTTGATGGGCACCGTGCTCAGCTACGTCGAGGCCGGAGCCGGTCTGGGCATCGCTACGGATAGCGTGGGCATAGCGGCGATGCCCGGCTCCCTCCACTACGTCAGCGTCACCCCGGAGCGCACCGTGCCGCTGGTCATGGTCTGGAATCCCGATGAAGACACTCCGCCTGTGAAAGCCTTTCGCGATCTGATGGGCGAGTGGCTCAGCACGGGCAGGCTGTGGACGCCGGAACCGTGCCGGCCTAACGCTTCAAAGCCGCGATCACCTTCGCCTTGTCACCCGCCAGCGCGGCGGCCACATCGAGCACGAGACCCTTGAAGATGCGGCTGCGCAGCCTCCCATGCCTGTCTTTGCCGAGCTTCACATACTGACCTTCCTCCAGGATGAACCAGTCAATCACGGCATCCTCAGTGCGCCAGACGAGATACTCCGCCACCTCCAGGCGGCGGTACACCCGCAGCTTGTCACGCAGATCAATCGAGGCCGAGCTGGCAGCGATCTCGACCACCAACTCCGGCGAGCCGCACAGGTAGTCGGCCTTGTTCAGCCAGACCCGACCGCCTTTGCGCGGCGGCGTGCAGAGAATGGCATCCGGCTGGAAGGAATTCTCCGTGTCCAGCAGCAGCGTGGCGTTGGGAAAAATCTCCAGTCCGTTCTCAGCAGCATACGTGCCCAGCGAGAGTTGCATGATCCCGTCGGGCCGGGCGTGGTGATTGATGCCTACTGGAGAGGGCATGTGGACGATTCCTTCGATGAGTTCGGCTTTCTTTACGTCATGCATCTGCTCGTAGCGGCGCAGGAACTCCGTCAGAGTCAGCATGTCCCCATTTTCCAGATGGGGCGGCGCAGTCCTGCGGGCACGCTTGGGGCGATGGTGTTCATGCTCTGGAGTGTATGCACTCGCAGCCGGGTGTCACCGGGAAAGACAGACGCACAGGCGGCACAAGAAACCGAGATCTACAGATCGTCCGCCGCATCATCCGATCCCGCCTTCTTCCCGCGCAGCTTGGCTTCCATGAAAGCGTCGAGATCGCCGTCCATCACGTCGGAGACGCCGCTGGTCTTCTCCCCGGTGCGGTGATCCTTCACCATCTGGTAAGGCTGGAAGACGTAGCTGCGGATCTGGCTGCCCCAGCCGATGTCCGTCTTCTCCCCATACTGCCGGGCCACCTCTGCCTGACGTTTGTCCTCCTCGATCTGGTAGAGCTTCGCCTTCAGCATCGCCATCGCCTTCGCCCGGTTCTTGGGCTGGCTGCGCTCGATCTGGCAGGCCACGATGACGCCGCTGGGGACATGCGTAATGCGCACCGCCGTCTCCACCTTGTTCACGTTCTGGCCGCCCTTGCCGCCCGCGCGGTAAGTGTCCACCTTGAGGTCTTCATCACGCACCTCAATGTCAATGTCCTCCTCATTGTCCGGCGTCACATCAATGGAGGCGAAGGACGTGTGCCGCTTCTTTGCCGCATCGAAGGGGGAGATGCGCACCAGCCGATGCACCCCGCGCTCCGCCTGGAGAAAGCCGAACGCATTCTCCCCCACGATCTCCAGCGTCGCGGAGCGCGTGCCCACGTCGTCGCCCTCCTGATGGTCCATGATCTGCACCTTGTAGCCGCGCCGCTCACACCAGCGCACATACATGCGCATCAGCATGTCCGCCCAGTCACAGGCCTCCGTGCCGCCAGCGCCGGAGTGGATGGTGATGAAGGCGCTGCCACGGTCAAACGGACCCGCCAGCAGCAGGTCTAGCTCATAGTTGGCGATCGCCTTCTGCAGCGCGTCGAACTCCGTCTGCACCTCGCGGTAGCTCTGCGTGTCGCCCTGCTCCTTCGCCAACTCGATCAGCACCGGGAACTCCTCCACGCGCCCCTCCAGCTCGCCCAGCGGTGTGATCTGGCGTTTGATGATGTTGGCGCGGTCAATGACCTTCTTGGCCGAGTTCTGGCTATCCCAGAAACCGGGGGCAGTCATCTTGTGTTCGAGCGCCGACAGCTCTTCAGTGAGACGCGGTACGTCAAAGATACCTCCGGAGTTCGCTCAGGCGGCCTTTAAGGCTCGCCACGTCAAACGCCTGGAGGTCAGTCAGAACGGACTTGTTGGTCTTTTCCATGCTGGCTGATAGGACAGGGGGAAAGCAGATGCAAATGGGAATGTCTGCCCGCTGCCCATGCAACCTGCCTTTAGAAACTACTGGTGTGTATGAGGAGCATTCCAGGGCGCAGTGAATGTCACCTCCTTGCTGCCAGACGGCCCCTTCCAGGAATTGCCGAAAGTGTCCCTGCCCCTCCAGTAGTGCCCAGAGCGGTGCCCCAGATGCGTGAGAGAGCACGCGCGCTGTTTATTTCTTATTTATTGCTTTTGGGATTCTCCCAAATCGCTGCGTGCTCCCAGGAGTAGCCCCATGTTTTTTGTTTCGCGCTGCGGGCCATTCTGATATGGGGCGGGTGACAGGGTATGGCCCGTGCCGCCCGCACTATCATTCCATCTGCTTTCCCTCTATGCTGGCCCTGTATCATGGACTCTATGCCACGCGGATATACCTGCCGTTCTCCACATTGTCGCGACAACTGAGGAGCTTCACGCGGCGCGCCCGTGGCAGGAAAAACCTCCGGGCGCAGACCACGCGCCTGCCACAGGTGCCGTGGACGCGCTGCACCGCCACGCGGCTGCCGCGTGTGTGGGAGCCGGGGAAGGCGAATGGCAATGTGCGCATTAGCGAGCTGGGTATCCTCTCCGCGCTGGCAGCAGAGTGCGCGGACGGCACGCGGCTGTTTGAGATTGGCACCTTTGACGGACGCACGACGCTGAATCTGGCAATGAACTGCCCAGCGGGTTGCGAGGTCCACACGCTGGACCTCCCGCCGGATGTGGAGACGCGCTACGCCATCGCCGAGGGGGAGCGGCACATGGTGGAAAAGACCCGCTCTGGCGTCCGTTACGAGAGCTATCGCAGCACGCATCCGGCGGTGGTGGGTAAGATCCACCAGTGGCTGGGTGACTCTGCTGCCTTTGATTACACGCCCTTTGTGGGCACCTGCTCGTTGTTCTTTGTGGATGGCTCCCACGCCTACGACTACGCGCTCTCAGACACCCGTGCTGCCATGCTCCTGGCTAGGCCCGGCGGCGTGATCGTCTGGCACGATTATGGCGTCTGGGAGGGCGTGACACGCGCGCTGGAGGAGTTGGAGGAGAGAGAGCACCTGGGCCTGCGGCACATCAGCGGCACCAGCCTAGTTTACTGGAAGAAGCCTTCTGCCTGAGTGTCTGCCAGCACCTGCCAGGCCGACACCGTTTCCGCAAAGCCTTTCAGCCGCAGCGGCTCCAGGGGTGTGGTGACAAAATTGCCCGGCGGCAGCATCGCGTGTGTGGTCCCATCTACCACTACCTGGCCCGCCACTGCCACACTGCACAGGCGGGCGGCTAGGTTCACGCGCTCGCCGACCACGGTGTAGTCGGCGCGGTTTTCTGCGCCGATGCAGCCGGCCACGACATTGCCGGTGGCGATGCCGATGCCGATGCCCAGAGGCTCCGCTGCGGCGATGTTCAGACGCTGCCGCTCCGCCAGCAGCTCCAGCGCGCAATGCACGGCGTTCACTGCATCCCTGCCGTGGCTGGTCGGCGCGCCGAAGAGGATCATCAGTGCATCCCCGGCAAATTGATTGATGACCCCGTGCCAGCGGTACACGACCCGTGTCAGCGCCCCCATGTGAGTATTGAGGAGGGCGATGACCTCGCGCGGATCACGCCCGGCACTGAGCGCGGTGTAGCCGCGGATGTCGCAAAAGACGACCGTCACCTCCCGCACCTCACCGCCGAGCTGGATATTCCCTGCCATGAGCTGCTCCGCCACGCGCGCATCTGCCACCATGCTGAGCACAGAGTGGTAGCGTTCCTTCAACGCCAGTCCTGCCGCCATTTCATGAAAGGATGCCGCCAGGGTCTTCATCTCCACCGTGGAGCCGGGCATGATCTGTGGTTGGTAATTCCCCTGCTGAATCGCATGGGTGGCATGCACGAGACTGTGGATCGGCTGGGCGATCAGCCGCGCCATGTGCGACCCGACAAAGGAGGCCACGACGACCGAGGCCGCGCCGAGCAGGAAGATGTGCCAGATGAGCGTGCGCTGCCGTGCCTCAAACCCGGCCAGAGAAAAGATGGAAAGGTAGAACGCGGGAGGGAAGTTGGAGCCTGGGTTCAGGCAATGGCTCAGCACGCGATGGCGCACCCCCGCTGCCTTGATGACCATTTTCTCCTGCCCGCCTGCCGCATTGCCGAGGCGCGCGGAGAGATGCGGTAAAAGTCCAGCATTCAGCTCAGATGCCAGTCCTGCGGAAATCAGCCGACCGCGCAACCACAGGGCTGGCATTCCGTTGTGGTCGGCGGATTCCGCCGCGATGGCTTCCTGAAAGGCCAGCATCTCCTGCCCCAGAATGAGTGCGCCCACAGTCTGGTCGAAGTTTGTGATGGCACAGGAAATCACCCGGTAAATGCGCTCCTGCTCCGGGGAACCTATCTCGATAAAGCCGATCATCAGGCCCGTGCCTGTGGGTGCGGAGGGTCTGAGCTGTGCGCGCAAGGAGCCTTGCAACGCCGGGGCAAAGAGGCCCGCACTGGCGCGGCTGCCCGGCGGCGGCTCAATAATTGTGCCCTCTGCATCTGCAAGGCGGAAGAAGTCGAAGTCCTCCAACCGCAGTTCATCGGCTGCCACTTTGTAAGTATCTGGGTCGCCCGCCTCCAATGCCGCAAAGAGACGCACGGACTCCGACAAGCGCCGGGCATTGCGGGCGGCCAGGTCCAGATCACGCTCCTGCTCCCGGCGGAAGGCATTTACCTGCCCCTCAAACAACTGCGCCAGCATGACTTGGTGAGTGGCGCTGTTTTGCTGCTGGGCAATAAACAGACTGGCCGCCGTGGTTGCCGTCACCAGGCTGATGATGGCCTGAAGCAGACGCGCGCGAAAAGTCATGGCAGCGGCTCCTTCATGGTTCAGCGTTGCAGGGTAATGCCGGTGGTTTTCCCCTCCGTCACGGTCACCGTGCCCTGGATGCTTTTTTCAGAAGGCAGCAGCGCTTTGATCTGATACTGCCCCGCCGGGACACCGCTGATCTTGAAGCGCCCCTGCATGTCGGTGACGGCGAACCAGGGCGTATCCAGCACCATGATGCGGCAGCGCATGTGCTGGTGGATTTCGCAATAGACCTTCACCAGGCCAGGCTTGTCGAAGGTGACACGCGGGCTTGGCTCGCTCTTGCGGAAGCGGCCCAGGTCAAAGCGACGTGGCTTGGAGTAGGAAAACACGTTGTGAAATTCGTCGTCCCCATTCGGGAACTCCACACCTGCCCCTGTCTGCACAGCGGCCACAGATGGGCGGAACTGATAGCCCTTCTGCAGGATGCGCACGACCTCCCCCGCACGTGTCCTTGGGTAGGCGGTGCCTGCACGCTCCAGCCAGACGATGGCGCGCGCAGCTTCTTCGGCCTGGATAGGCTTCACCGTCTGCGGTTTGTAGCCTGCCTCAACGGCGGGCGGCCTCTGCGCATCTAGCACCACGACGCCCTCTACACCACCATCCGCCCACGACACGCTGGGCAGGGAGAGCACGGCCAGGAGCATGGCTGCGGCATTGCAGGTGGCGGACAGGGCGACGTGTGGCGGGAGTCTCATCGCAGTCAATGAAGCTGCGAATGTGTTACCTGCCAAATGCAAGCTGCACCGCGCCGGAGGGGGGCTTACTTTGATCGTTCTTATGGAAGCTCTTGTCTTTCCTGTCCCCACCCGCGTATGTTTTCGTTAATCGTGCCTTACTTCATGAAAATACCATCCGTCGTCTCAGCCCTGGCTCTGTTGATTTTTAGCGTCTGTTTGTCAGCCCAGGAGCCAACTCCAGTGGAGCCGGGCACCGATGAGTGGGAGGGCATCGTCAACATTGACGCCTCCGCCCTTATCCCGGATTACCGTGAGCCTTGGAACGCCGGGCAGCCCTCCGGCGGATCGGGCACGGGCTTTCTCATCGGTAAAAACCGCTTTCTGACCAATGCCCATGTCGTCAGCAATGCCACAAAGCTGGTCATCCGCACCACGAACGACCCGGAGCCACATCCGGCGCGCATCGTCCACATCGCCCATGACTGCGATCTGGCGATCCTGGAGGCGGAGGATGGAACGCATTTCGCAAAGCTGAAGCCGCTGGTCTTTGGCGGCATCCCAAAGCTGAACACGGAGGTGATCGCGGTGGGCTACCCCATCGGCGGGGATCGCATGTCGGTGACGCGGGGTGTCGTCTCGCGCATTGACTTCCGCCCCTTCAGCCATACGCAGGTGGACTCGCACCTGGCGATCCAGGTTGATGCAGCGATCAATCCAGGTAACTCTGGCGGGCCAGTGCTACAGAACCGCAAGGTAGTTGGAGTAGCCTTTCAAGGCTTCAGCGGACGCGTGGCGCAGAACGTCGGTTACATCATCCCGGTGCCGGTGATTCAGCGCTTCCTCAAAGATGTCGAGGATGGCAGCTACGATCATTATGTGGACCTGGCGGTCAGCGACTTCGCCATCGAAAACAGCGCGCAGCGCAAGGCTCTCGGCCTCAATGGAGACGGTGTCGGCGTGATGGTCGCCGACGTGGAGCCGGCTGGAAGCGCGGGAGACATCCTCAAGCGCGGTGATGTTCTGCTCTCGATGGACGGCAATCCGGTGCTCAACAACGGGCTGATCCGCTTCGAGGGTGAGTTGATGGACATGAACGAGGTCGTCGAGCGCAAGTTCGCCGGGGACAAGCTGCAACTGACCTACATCAGCGAAGGCAAAAAGAAGGAGAGCGAGGTCACGCTGAAGCGCTTCGATCCTTATGTGAAGCTGGGAGAGCAATACAACCAGCGCCCGCGTTACCTAGTGTATGCTGGCCTGGTCTTCCAGCCGATGGACAAGAACCTGATGGACGCGCACCAGATTCGCGACGCGGCCGCGAACTATCTTTTCGACAACTACCTGACTGAAAAGCTGTACGTGGAGCGTCCTGAGCCGGTCATCCTGACCAGCATCCTGGCAGACGAAGTGAACACCTACATCACCAGCTATGCGCAGAGCGTGGTAGACGAGATCAATGGCGTGAAGATCAAGAGCCTGAAGGATGTAAAAGACGCGCTGGCAAAGGAGGACGCGAAGCAGCCCTTTGTCGTCATTAAGCTGCTGGAGAAAAACCGTCCACTGGTGCTCAAACGCGCCATCGCCCAGGCCGCCCACCCGCGCATCATGCAGACCTACAACATTCCCGAGGATGCCTACCTGGGGGCCGAATGAACGTACTGCGATTTCCACACACCTTCCACGTTGCCATTTATGAAGCCTTTCCTCTGCTCCCTCCTCGCCCTGGCCAGCCTCAGCAGTCTACACGCGCAAGTCAGCACGCCTGAGCGCGATGTGCTCCCGCCGCGCGTCGCACCGCTGGTGCCCGGCAAGCCTGGAGTGCCTCAGAAACCCCTCGGTGCTATCGTCAAGCCACAATTGCCTACGCCACCAGCTTTGCCTCCTGGGTTCTCACCAGAATTGCCTCCAAGACTAGCACCTGTCATCAACACCAGTTCCCTGCTGAAGGTCAATGTGACCTACCAGGGCTACAACCTGCAAATCCCCTGGCAAAAAGAGAGCGCGGGCGGACGGCGCGGCCTCGGCGTGGTGCTGGCAGACAACAAGGTGCTGGTCACCGGCCAGATGGTCGGTGATGCCACCTACATCGAGCTAGAGCTTCCGGACAGTGGGCAGAAGATCCCCGCTCGCGTCGTGGCGGTGGATTATGAGGCGAACCTGGCCCTGCTCGCGCCGAACTCCCCCAGCAAGGAAAAGACCTTCTTTGCCGCCCTGAAGCCGATGACCGTGGACACCTCAGCGCGCATCGGCGACTCACTTTCTGTCTGGCAGACCGGACGTGTGGGGGAGCTGATCGTGACCCCGCTGCGCATCAGCAAGGTCATGACCCAGGGCTATGTAGTGGAAAACGCCGCCTTCCTTGTCTATGAGGCCCAGGGCATCATCCGCACGGAGGGGAACAGCTTCACCCTGCCCGTGGTGAAGGGCGGCAAGCTGGCCGCCCTGCTGCTGCGCTACGACTCCAAGAACCAGGTCGCCACGCTCCTCCCTGCGCCCATCATTGACCACTTCCTCAAGGACGTGGCAGATGGCAAGTATGACGGCTTCCCATCGCTCGGCGTCGAGTTCCAGATCACTCTGGACGACCAGTTCCGCGAGTACCTCGGCCTCAAAGCCGACCAGCCCGGCGTCTATATCAGCAGCGTGCTCAAAGGTGCCTCCGCCGACAAGGCCGGTGTGAAAAAGGGAGACATCATGGTGGCGATCAACGGCTTCAACATTGACGCGCGCGGTGATTACCAGGATCCCAAATACGGTGCAGTCAGCGTCAGCCACATCGTGCGCGGGCGCGCCTTTGTCGGTGATGCCGTCGAGATTAAAGTCCTGCGCGAGGGCAAAGAGGTGGTTTTGAAAAGCCAACTCGCGCGTAAGCAGCCGGAGGAGTACCTCGTCCTGCCCTACCTCTTCGACAAAGGCCCGAAGTACGTCCTCGGTGGCGGCATGTTGTTCCAGGAGCTAACCCGGCCCTACCTGAACTCGTTTGGCACCGAACAACAGGGCGGCCCTATCCTGCGGCTCCAGCGCATCGCCAGCCAACCAGACGAGTTTGAAAAGGCCGGGAAGAAAAAGGTCGTCTTCCTCAGTGCCATCCTGCCAACTTCCAGCACGCAGGGTTATGAGCGCATGAGTGGCCAGGTGGTGGAGGAGGTGAATGACAAAAAGATCACCGAACTCGCTGACGTGGTCGCCGCCTTCAAAGAGCCAAAAAACGGTCTGCACATCGTGAAACTGCGTGAGTTTCCCTTCATCCTGCACCTGGATGCCGTGAAGGTAGAGCGTGACAACCTCCAACTCATGAACGGCATGTTCCGCGTCAGCGAGCTTTCGCGCCTGGAATAAGGCCCGAAATGGCATCACGCTCATGGCGGCAGGCTTGACCGCACGCAGGGTCTCATCTTGTCTGGAGACTCATGACACCGCTCCACCATCTTCGCGCAGGCATCACCGGCACCGGCTTCATCGGCCCAGTTCACATTGAGGCACTGAAACGCCTCGGCATCCAGGTCACGGCCATCTGCGGTTCCTCCAAAAGCGCGAGGAAGACCGCCGAGCTCTGGGGCATCCCGGAGGTGTATGGCGACTACGACCATGAGGCAATGTGCGCCAGCCCGAACGTGGATGTCGTACACATCACATCGCCAAACAAGGCGCATGTGCAGCAGTGCCTCCAGGCTCTGGAAATGGGCAAGCATGTCATCTGTGAAAAGCCGCTGGCCATGACCACAGCTGAGACCGAAAAAGTGGTAGAGGCGGTGAAAAAGGGCGGGAAAAAAGGCCCCGTGTTCGCGGTGAACTACATGTGCCGCTTCTTCCCCGCCGTGCTGCAGATGCGCGCGCTGGTGGAGCGTGGGGAACTGGGAAAGATCATCCACGTCCAGGGCCACTTCTTTCAAGACTGGCTGCTGCATGAGACCGACTACAACTGGCGCGTGCTCGCCAGCGAGGGCGGCAAATTGCGCGCTGTCGGCGACATCGGCACGCACTGGATTGACGCCGTTAGCTTCATCCTCGGCGCAAAGGCGCAGAGCGTGTTCGCCCACATCGAGACCTTTCACAAACAGCGCCTACGTCCACGGGGCGAGGTGCAGACCTTTGCCAAAGCAGACCCGGCGACGATGGTGCCCTACAAAGTGGACACGGAAGACTTTGGCAGCGTGCTGCTGAAATTTGGAAAGGCAAAGCACGGCCATGCAGATGGAGTACACGCGAACGCTAGCATCTCCCAGGTGGCCGCAGGCTGGAAGTGCAGCCTGGCCCTCGGCATCTACGGTACCCAGGGCAGCGTGCGCTGGGACCTCCAACAGCCGAACGAGATTCTCCTTGGCCGCCGTGACGAGCCTAACCAAATTCTCCAGCGCGCCACGCCCGGATTTATGGAGGATGTAGCGAACTTTACCGACTATCCCGGCGGCCACCCCGAGGGCTTCAGCGACGCGCACAAAATGCATTACCGCGCCGTGTATGAGCACATAGCCAGCAGCGGGAAAACTCCCGCCCTCTTCGCCACCGCGGAGGATGGGCACCACGAAGTGAGGCTGTGCGAGGCCATCCTACATAGCAGCAACACAAAGACCTGGGTGAAGGTTTAGCACTTCCGGGCCTCCATCTCGGCGAGCCTGCGCTCCAGTTCCTTGATGCGTTCCAGCATCTCCGGGATGCGCGCAGGCAGGGCCAGCAGCCTTCGGCCTTCCATGAGCGGCTTTGCCGGATATCCCGTGTAGGCACCGGGCTCCGTGATGCTTTTCGTCACGCCGGACTTCGCCAGCAGCGTGACCTCGCTGCCGATCTCCAGATGCCCAGCGATGCCGACCTGTCCGGCGATGGTCGTCTGGCTACCGACCCTAGTGCTGCCGGAAATGCCGACCTGAGAGACAATGATGCTGTGTTTGCCGACGACGACATTGTGCGCGATCTGCACGAGGTTGTCTATCTTTGTGCCCTCGCCAATCCAGGTGCGGCCAAAGCGGGCGCGGTCAATCGTGGAGCAAGAGCCAACCTCCACATCGTCATCCAGTTGAACGATGCCGACCTGCTCGATTTTTAGATGACGGCCCCCGGTGAATTCGTAACCAAAGCCGTCGGTGCCGATCACTGCGCCGCTGTGGATGATGACACGGTTGCCAAGCAGACAGCGCTCCTTGAGTGTGCAGCCTGCATGGAGTACGCAGTCAGCCCCCAGGCGAGTTCCCTGGCCGATGAAGACGCCCGCGTGAACGACACTGCCGTCCCCAATAACGACATCATCCTCCACCACGGCACAGGGGCCGATGCAGACCCGCTGCGGATCAAAGACTGCCGAGCTAGAAACGATTGCGGCAGGATGCACGCCGGGCACGAAGGCGCGCGCGGCAGGCACAAAGTGCCGGATGACAGTGGAAAAGGCGAGCGTGGGATTGCCCACCCGAATGAGGGCGATGTCCCCTACTGACTCGGCGAAGTCCTCCCCCACCAGTACCGCTCCAGCCTGCGTGGTTTTCAGCGCCGAGAGATAGCGCGGATTGCCAAGGAAGGTGACTTCTCCAGGCGCGGCCTCGCTGATGGAGTTCACGCCAGTAACCACGCCATCGGGATCACCCTGGATGAGTTTACCCCCGACCAGCCAGGCCAGGCTTGCGTGCGTGAGGGGTGTGCTCATGATGCGGCATGAAAAAGGGCACGCCGTTTAATATTTTCGGCGTGCCCTGGTAATGTGGGAGCGAGGCTTATTTCGGTTTCTTTTCCTCAGCAGTAGGTGCGGGAGGGGGCGTGACTGCCGGAGCATTCTTGTTCAGCTCAATGATGATCTGATCGGTCACGTCCACGGCGTCCTTGTAGTAGATCAGCACAGGCACGGTGGAGAGGCTCATGCCGGATTTGTCAAAGATGAAGTCGTAGCCCTCTGTCTTCGCCTTTTCTTTTACCACCACGAGGATCTCATCATAGATACCCTTGCGGATCTGCATATCTTCCTGTTTGAGCTGATTGGAGCGGCGGTTCTGCGCCTCACCGATCTCCTGCTCCAGCGCACGCAGTTCCTTGCCCTTTTCCTCAAACTCCTGCGCCTTCTTGTTGCGCGCGTCCGGAGTCATGATGGGGTCGCTAGCCTCTTTCTTGAGCTTCTGCATCTCACCCATGAGGTTTTTGTAAACGGACCAGCGGTCGTTCATTTCCTTTTGGGCCTTGTCCACGTTGGTCTTGAATTTCTCAGCGGCCTCTTTGGTCTTCTGGAATTCTGAAAACGCTTTGGACATGTCCACAACTCCGAACTTCAGGTCGGCGGCGGGGGCGGAGACAATGCCGACGAGCAGCACAATTGCGAACAGAGCACGATTCATAGGGGGATGGTGAGGGCGAGGGTTGGTGGATAAATGGACGTTCGATTTCAGGGCGGACTAGAACTTGTAGCCCATGTTGAATTGGAAGCGCATGCTATCGCCAGCGAAGCTATCCTTCACGACTGGGAAGCCCAGGTCAATACGGATGGGACCGACTGGCAGGAACATACGCACACCGATACCGACGTTAGAATAAACGTCGCCATCGCCGATGACAGGACCGCCGTTGCGGCGGGTACCAGCAGGCACAGGGACGACTGGGTCATTCAGGACGGTCTCATTGCTGGAGATCATGCCCACGTCCCAGAAGACAGCACCACGCACTTTCTCAAAGATGGGGAAGGAATATTCGATGCTGCCGTAGATGGAGACATTGCCGCCGATAGGCTCGCCAGTGATGTCTTTAGGCCCTACGTCGCGGTAGTCGTAGCCGCGCAGATCGTTCGCACCGCCGAGGAAAAGGCGCTCAAAGATAGGCGTATCTGGCTGTCCCGGGCCACCAGTGCCCCAGCCGTCAACCCAGCGGGCCATGCCCTCAATGCTGAGGATGGTGTCGCCAGGGAGGTGGAAGAACTGCTGACCACCAAAGTTGCCGCCCCAGACCTCGACATCACCACCGAGGCCGGAAGCCATGAGGCCCGCTTCGAACTTGTGGCCCTTGCGGGTGATATAGATGCTATCACGCGTGTCATGCACGAAGCTAAGCTCAAGCTTGCTCTGCATGAAGTCCCCGTCCTCGTTGTTGATGAATTGGCTGGTATTCAGGCTGTTGTCCACGTCCATGTTGATGTTCTGGAGTGTATAAGTGGCCTCTGCGTAGGCAAAGCGACCGATCGGCTTTCTCAGGCCGAGGGAGATGCCAGCGTTTGTCTGACTGTAGCGGTTGGAGAGAAAGTTCAGGTTGCGGTAAAACAGGTTCGTGGTGAACGCGAGCTTCTGCCCCAGGAACCACGGCTCAGTGAAGCTCATGTTAAAGGCGCTGGTCTGGAGACCGAAGCGGATGTTCATATTGAAACGCTGACCTGCGCCGTGGAAGCCGGGCCAGTCACTGATGTCGAAGTTTGTCTGCGTCACGTCCACAAAGCCCACCAGACTGTCAATGGAACTGAAACCCGCGCCGAAGTTCACAGAGCCGGTGGATTTCTCAGTGAGGTTGACCTCCACGTCCTTCACTTCTTCACCACCCATCGTTTTCATGCCGGTGCCCACATGGCGTATCATCACAGGGTCAGGCTCGCCCTTGCCCTCAAAGTAATTCATGTTCTCCAGTGTGTTCTGGGTGGCCTCGATCTGCACGGTGTTCAGCTTGTCTCCCGGAGCGAAGGGCAGTTCACGGCGCACGACTTGGTCGTTGGTCACCTCAATGCGGGAGCCGTCACGTGGTGGTTTGATGTTGATGTTGACCTTGCCGATCTCAGCGCGTTTCCCTTCATAAACACTGTAATTGACCTTTAACTTGCCTGGTCCGGCATCGGAAAGCTGCGTCTCGACACGCGCATCGGCGTAACCACGGGAGCCGTAGTAGTCCTGGATCATTTTCTCATCACCACGGATGTCGGTGACGGAATAGGGGAATCCAGCTTCGGTGAGGATCGCTGGGGTCAACTCTTCTTTCGTGTAAACGGTAAGGCCAGAGATGTCCACGGCAGCCACTTCATATTTGCCGCCCTCAACGATCTCGAACACCAACGCCACTTTTTTATCACTCACAGGTTCGCGGCGGTAGCCCACTTTCACATAGACATAGCCCTCGTCCTGGTAGGCGGTCTCGATGGCCTTCACGTCCTCGATCAGAGCCTGGTTGTCCAGCTTACCCGCCTTGCCGAACATGCGCCAAAAGGTTTTCTCCTTGGACTTGAGCTTGGAGCGCAGCTTGCGGTCGCTAATGGCGGTGTTCCCCTCGAAGCGGATGTCGCCGATGATGCCGCGACCGCCTTCTTCAATTTTGAACAGCACGGTGGTGAAGCCTTCCTTTGCCGATGGAGCCAAGTCGTAGGTGACGAGGATGTCGGAGAAGCCCTTCTTTTCATACAGCTCGCGGATTTTATTCTGTGCTGTGGTCAGCTTCGCGTCATCCACGGGGTCGCCTACCTTCACGTCTATCTCCTTGCGCAGCTTGTCATTGTCGAAGGCCGCATTTCCCAGGAAGCTGATCTCGCCGATGCCGCCGCGTCCCGATAGCGTGACCACCACACGCACTCCGCCGGGCATGTTCACGCCCTGGATGTCCACATTGTCCACAGCGCCAGTGGCATAGAGGGCGCGGATGTCACGCTCAATGGCTTCGTCCGTGAATGGCTCTCCCTCACGGGTGGACATCTGGGCACGCACGCGGTTTGGGTCCATGGTGGCAGCGCCTTTGAAGACCACATCCACTTGCTTCACAATCCTGCTTCCGGTAGCAGCGGGCGCATCAAGGGAAACCTGTGCGTGTAGGCTGATGACTTGGGCACCGGTCAGTGTCAGCGCAAGCGCCGAGTGCAGCGCGAGCCTTGTCAGGGAGTGGACTCTGTTCATAGGGATGTGGGGAGGGATAGGATGCAAAGCTCCGACCGTGACCGGTGGAGTTGCGCAGTAATGCTGACCTTGGCAAGGGGCGTCAAGATTTAAAAACATCATAACTTCCGTCAGTCCCCCACCCGGAACGCCGTCCTGGACAGCAGACAATGGGCCGTATGTGAGAAGAATGTTGCTTGCGGGTTAGCGGAAAAGCTCACGAAAGAAGTTCTTTGTTTCGTTCCGGGCCTTGTCGGTCCAGTTCCATGCTTTGCGCGCGGTACGCTTCACAGCCTGGGCAGCGCGCTCACCCTCGCTGGTCTGGCCGCTGGCGGTCACTCGTGGTGTCCAGTCCTGGAAGGTCAGTGCGCCTGACTCCCCAGAGACGACGCAGAAACCGACCTCATAGCCGGTGTCATCCTTCAGGGCCATGCCCCACTCCGGCACGCCCGTGTCTGCGTTTGCTGCGAGTTGGTAGTCCACGCTCACAAAGGTGGCCTGGGCCAGCGCGGCGGCTTTTGCAGCCACCAGGCGCGCCTCGGCGCTGCGCTGGCGCAGTCGGGTGAAGTCCAGCGCACGCCTCGGCGCGCGGTCCAACACATTGCCGCCCGCCCCGGCGGCAGACGACTGCCACTGCGCGCCCTCCATCTTCACGCGGATGCGCAGCAGGTCGTTTGGGCGGAAGGCATCGCGACAATAAGCGGTCCACTCCACAGGCTCCGCAGTGGTGCCGGTGCCTTTCAGGAGCAGGATGCCCTTTGCTACAGCCTCACCAAAACTCTGCGCCACTGCTTTCGGCACCTCGGGATTGGCCTGGAGGGCAGAGGCGGAAATGAGAACAAAAACGAGGGCTGCGAGGAACGGTTTCATGGGCGTGAGCATAAAAACACCAGCTTCACGAATCAAGGCTGCATTTTTGCCCCATATGTCCGGCCAGTGCCTGCGTCGGCCTCATGGACGTGCGGCTGTGTGTGCGGTGATCTGCTTGTACTGCGCCTGCTCCACCTCGTGCAGCCGGTGGTGGGCGTTGGCGCTGTGGCGCGTGTTGGGAAAGTCGGCGATCACCTGCTGTAGCAATTCACGCGCTACCTCGTATTCCTGGAGGTGGTCGGCATGGATTTCGATGATGCGAAAGCGCAGGAAGGCCGCGTCATCCTCAGGCCAGGTACGCCCGTCGAGGTGCTTGTTCAGCACGGCCAGCGCCCGCGCCGTGTCGCGCAGCTTTTCCACGCAGATTTTGGCGATCTCGGCCACAGGGAAAGGCTGGTCGGGTCTCTCAGCGAGGGTCTTCTCATGCTCGGCGATTGCTCCCTCGTAGTCTCCCTGCGCCATTTTTGCAGCCGCTTTCATACCCTCGACAGATCGCACCTCCTCGCCGGAAGACAGCAGGGCCGTGGTCACTGCATCTCCGAACCACGGCAGCATAAACTTCACCACGAGGAAGCCGCCCGCCGCACCCACAAAGATGAAGTAGATCAGCATCATCCCTGGATCATCCTTCACTTCATTCCAGCCCGCCCACACCAGCAGGATGCCGAGACCAACCAGACAGAGGCGGATGACGAGTGCGGGGTTCATGACCACACCTTATCAAAAACATGTGCGGCAGCACAAGCCAGATCGCGCGGGCCGTTACGGCTTCTTTACCTCCACGCCCGCCTCCTTCGCCACCGCCTCCTTCTTTTTCTCCACGGCATCGGTGCCTAGCTCCAGCAGCTTGGGCGCGGGGCCGCCCTTCTTCACATAGTTTAGCGCCACACCATTGATGCAAAAGCGGCGCTTTGTGGGCGTGCCAGCCGAGACGGACTCCCCCTCGAACACATGGCCCAGGTGCGCACCGCAGCGCTTGCACAGCGTCTCCACTCGCGTCATGCCGTGGGCGTTGTCCGCGCGCTCCAGCACATTCTTCGCGGTGGAGGCATCATAAAAGGAGGGCCAGCCGCAGCCAGAGTGGAATTTTTCCTTGGAGGTGAACAGCTCCACGCCGCAGCAGATGCAGTAATAGGTGCCCTCCCCCTGCTTCTCGAACTCCTCATAAATCGCGCCGAAGGGGCGCTCCGTGGCCGCCTGCCGCGTCACGGCATACTGCTCAGCGGTGAGCTTCTTCTTCCATTCAGATTCAGGCAGGACGACTTCGGGCTTGGGCATGGCTTTGTCAGCAGTGGGTTTGTCCTCCGCGCAGGCGGTGGTGGCGAGGGATACGACGGTGAGCAGCAATAGAGATAGGCGAGTGTTCATAGATTTGGATGAGCTTCAAACGTGGGAGAAGCAAGCAGGCTTACTTATTCCAACGCACACGGGTAGCCGAGAAAGAAAACTTTTTCACAAGGTAGAGCGAATAGAGAACCAAGCGCCCGACCTCTGCCGCCCCCTTTGGCCTGGCAGTCACGCTGCTGCGGACGCCGTGTGTTTGTGAAATTGCCCTGGTTTCTGCACAGATTATCTGGCACTCTCAGTGCATGAAAATCTGGATCACTAGTGCAGCGCTGATATTGCTAGGTGTGTTTGGCTTTTGGCTCGCTCAGCCGGAGAAACCGACCGGCACACCGCCTGCTGCGGTGGTCGTCTATGGCCAGGTGATCACACAGGGAAAATTCGCCATTAAACCAGGCATGACGATAACGGACGCGATCAAGGAAGCAGGTGGCTTCGCTCAATTTGCCAAGATCAATAAGATGAAAATCGTCAATAGTTGGGCACCAGAGCCACGCTATAAACCCCTCCTGCGCAAGATTGCTGAAAGTCTAGAGCCCGTGGATTATGCCCTCGCAAACATGTGGTCTGACCTAAACCTCCCTGGAGATGCTCCCGCCTTTGACTTTCTTTCCCCACCAATGCACCAACGCGCGCTGGTAAATATGCGCGACTCTACAGACGCACGCACGATCCTCGAGCCTGGGGATATTGTGATGGTTGAAGAAATAAAGGTCAACTTCTGAGCTGGCCGCTCTCGTGCTTTTGCAATACCCCTGGCACCTACGGCTTACTTTGCAACCCTCACCCCATGAACACGCCCTCCCTTTCCGCCGAGCTTAAACGCCGTGCTTTCCTCCGCGCGGCTCTCTCCGGCGCTGTCATCACGCCTGCGGTCATGGCGGCGGCGGTGGCAAAGGAGACCGCTGCGGCCCAGGCGGGCATCTTTCACGAACCGGCACGCGATCTGCCGCATGTGGAGGACGTGGATGTTATCGTTTGCGGTGCCGGACCTGCAGGCGTGACGGCAGCCATCACGGCAGCACGGGCCGGGGCAAAGGTGCGTCTGTTCGAATGGCGCGGCTGCCTCGGCGGCGTGTGGACGGCGGGCTTGCTGGGCTACCTGCTGGATTTTGACAAGCCAGGCTTCGCCAAAGAGCTGACGCGGCGGCTCGACGAACGCGAGGCACGGCGCGGCACCAGTGCCAAGAGCATCTGCTACGAGCCTGAAGGCATGAAGCTGCTGCTGGAGGACATGTGCGTGGAGGCTGGTGTGAAATTCCAGCTCCACACCCGCGTCGCAGCGGCTTATCGCGAAGGGCGCAGGCTCACCACCATCGTCACCGAGTCAAAGGCGGGCCGCCAGGCATGGAGCGCACCCGTGTTCATTGACACCACGGGCGATGGCGACCTCGGCGCGCAGGCAGGATGCGAATTCCAGATTGGCGAATCTGATGCCTGCCCCTGCCAGCCCATGTCCCTCAATGCGCTCCTGGTGGTGAAGGACGCCGCTGCACTCGCGCCTTACACGCATGGTGCCGACCCGAGCAAGCAGGACAACATCGCCAAAGATGCCCTGCTGGACGAGATCAAGCGCGCAGGATTCTTCCCGTCCTACTCAAAGCCGACCCTCTGGCAGGTGCGGGATAATTTGATGCTCGTCATGATGAACCACGAGTTCGGCATCATTCCCTACGATGCCGCGCAGGTCACCGAGGCCACCGTGCGCGCACGCGGTGAACTAAACAAAATCGTCAACGGCCTGCGCAAGCTCGGCGGCCCGTGGGCAGGCATCCAAATCGCAGCCACCGCCGAACAGATCGGCGTGCGCGATGGCCGACGCATCGCCGGACGCTACACCGTGACGAAGGACGACCTCATCAAAGGCGCGCGCTACGACGACGGCGTCGTGCGCCCCACCTTCAGCGTGGACATCCATGCCCTAACCGCCGAGCACAACAAAGAAGCCGGCTACACAAACCGCGGCATCAAGACCGTGCCCTATGACATCCCCCTGCGCGCCCTCATCGCCAAAGACGTGGACGGTCTCATGATGGCAGGGCGCTGCATCAGCGGCGACTTCATCGCCCATTCCAGCTACCGTGTTACCGGCAACGCCGTCGCGATGGGCGAGGCCGCTGGTGTCATCGCCGCACTCGCCGCTGCCTCGAAGCGCCTGCCCCACGAAGTAGCCTGGAGCGAGGGCGAGGCGAAGCTGCGGGCGATGGGGCAGAGGGTGTGAGCCATCTGTTTGGAAGAATGCATGCATTGGACACTCCGACTCGCCACCCTGGATGATGCTCCGGCATTGGAGGATATCATCCCACTCTCCGTGCGCATACTCCAGGCAGCGCATTACACCGCCGCGCAGATGGAAGCCGCGCTGGGACAGGTCTTCGGCGTGGATCGGCAGCTCATTGCCGACGGCACCTATTTCGTCGCCGAACATGAAAGCGTGATCGTGGGCTGCGGCGGCTGGAGCAGGCGTAAATCGCTCTTTGGCGGCGACGCCGTCCGCGCAGCGGCGGACGCCATGCTCGATCCCGCCATCGATCCAGCACGCATCCGCGCCTTCTTCATTCATCCAGATTGGGCGCGGCGCGGCATCGGCAAAGCCATCCTCGCGGCGTGTGAAACCGCGATCATCGCCGCAGGCTTTCCCAATGCCGAACTCGTCGCCACACTCGCGGGTGAGCCGCTTTATCTCGCTGGCGGCTACGCTGTAGCCGAGCGCTATGAAGTGCCCATGAGCGGAGTATTGACCTTGCCCGTGGTGCGGATGAAAAAGCGGCTGATCCGATGAACACCGTCCTCCGCAAAGCCACTGCCACTGACGCAGCCTGACTGCTGATCTCGTCCGCGACTGTTGGGCGCGCAGAACTGCGCCAGTCGGCCTTCCCACCACCTTACAAGCGTCCGTGCCTGGCTCGTTTCGCCTCTTGTTTGAGAAACAGCGGCTCCAGGTTCTCACGAATCCAAACGAAGGCGGCTTCAAGACCATCGCGCTGGTAAATGACGCCAATCTCCGCCTCGACAGCGGTGGGGTTGCCGTGGCAGGCGAGGAACTGATTGCAGGTAAAGCGCGTCTTCATCTCCGCATCCACCCCACCCTGCACACGCAGAGTGAGGCTGCGGGCATATAGCTCCAAGACGGCATCGCCGATCCAGGCATTCTCGCGCAACTGCTGAGTAGGGTCGGGGGCTTTGGGTAATGACACAAGTTGAGGGTGGAAACGTTGGAAACGTGTTGTGGGTAGGCTTCGGGATGCAGTAGCACGAGATCGCGAGAAATCGGGCGTGAAATAAACGCGAAACAAGTCATTAAATCCCAACAACGGCCAGCCGCACGCACCGCACCGGCGTAAGATGCGAGTCAAATTACCCCTTCCCACAACTAGAAACCCCATGCACCACGCCTCCCTCTTTACCCCCGTCACCCTCGGCACACTCAGCTTACCAAACCGCATCCTCATGGCCCCGCTGACACGCTGCCGTGCTGATGCGGATCATGTCCCCACGGACATCATGGCGGAGTACTACTCCCAGCGCGCCAGCGCCGGACTCATCATCGCCGAGGCCACGATGGCCATCGAGGGGCACTCCGCCTTCGGGGCGCGTGAGCCGGGCATTCACTCCGACGCTCAAGTCGCCGCCTGGAAGAAGGTCACTGATGCCGTCCATGCCAAAGGTGGTCAGATCGTGCTGCAGCTCTGGCATGGCGGACGCGCCTGCCATTCTTTGCTGAATAACGGTGCGCAGCCCGTGGCCCCCAGCCCTATCCCGATCACCAATGATGAGACCCACACGCCGCTCGGCAAGAAGCCCTATGAGACCCCGCGCGAACTGCGCGATGACGAACTGCCCGGCATCGTCGAAGGCTTCCACAAAGCTGCGCTCAACGCGAAGGCAGCGGGCTTTGACGGCGTCGAGATTCACGGTGCCAACGGCTACCTCCTTGATGAGTTCCTGCGCGATGGCAGCAACAAGCGCAACGGTCCCTACGGCGGTCCCGTCGAAAACCGTGCGCGCCTTTTGCTGGAGGTCGTGGACGCCGCCATCAGCGTCTGGGATGCAGGGCGTGTCGGCGTGCGCATCTCCCCGCTGAACAGCTACAACTCGATGGAGGACAGCGACCCCGTGGGCCTAACGGCCTATGTGTCCGCTCAGCTCGACGAGCGTGGCATCGCCTACCTCCACCTTATGCGTGCCGACTTCTTTGGCATCCAGAAGGGCGATGTCGTCAGCCCCGCGCGTACCGCTTTCAAAGGTGCCCTCATCGGCAACATGGGCTACACGCCGGAGGAGGCTGCGCAGGCCGTGGCGGATGGCACGCTCGCCGGAGTCGCCTTTGGTCATCACTATGTCAGCAATCCCGATCTCGTAGAGCGCGTGAAAACTGGCGTGGCGCTCATTGAGCCGGACGCGCGCACCTTTTACACGAACGATGCGCAGGGCTACACAGACTACCCCACGATGATCGCCTAACCATGACTGCGCTCGAAACCATTCACGAACTCTACCGCGCCATGCGCATGGGTGATGACGCCGCGTTCACCGCCCTCTGCGCCGACGACCTCGTGTGGCAGCAGAGCGTAGGCTTCCCCGGTGGCTCCACCTGGCATGGAGCCGCCGCAGTAATCGAGAACGTCTTCCGTGCCAACGCCCGGCGCTGGACGGGCTTTGCCTTCACGCCAGAGGAGTTCATTGAGGCAGCGGACCGCGTCATCGTGCTTGGCCATTACAGCGGTGCCTCTCCCAGCAATGGCAAAGACATGCGCGCCGCCGTGGCCCACGTCTATGATTTCAGTGCTGGCAAAGTGGCCCGCTTCCGTATGTATGCGGACACCAAGCCGATGTGGGACGCCATGTCGTCTTGAACCGCATCCATGCACACCGCCGCCGAAGCCCGCCTCTCAAAACGCTGCCCCCTCATGCGCCGCCTCATCAAGTCGCACGGGCCGTGCGATCTCATCCCAGAAAAGCGCTCGCCCTACGAGGCGCTCGTCACAGCCGTGGCGCATCAGCAACTCAATGGCAAGGCCGCTGCGTCCATCCTGCTCCGCTTCAAAGCTCTGTCCCCAAACGTGCGCTTTCCAAAGCCGCAGCACATCCTAGACGCGAGTGATGAGACACTCCGCAGTTGCGGCTTCTCAATGGGCAAGACACTCGCCCTCCGCGACATCGCGGAGAAGACCCGCAGCGGTCTCATCCCCACCCGCACGGCGGCCTTAAAGCTGGGCGATAACGAACTCATTGAGCGCCTGATCGCCGTGCGCGGCGTGGGCCGCTGGACGGTGGAGATGCTGCTCATCTTTACCCTGGGCCGCGAGGATGTCTTCCCCGGCGATGACTTCGGCGTCCGCAGCGGCTACCGCATCACCATGAAACTGGAAGAAATGCCGAAGCCGAAAGAGCTACGCACCATCGCCGAAAAATGGCAGCCGCACCGCACACTCGCCGCTTGGTATCTCTGGCGCGCTGCCGATGCCGGGAAAAATGCGTGAGTTCTTGGCAGGCGGCGTGTCAGGGCTATGCTGGCCTATGATTCGGCTGCTCACCTGCTTGTTTCTTTTCGTCGCTGTGGCGCGGCTATGTGCCGTCGAGCTGCTGGCACCGCCGCAGGTCACCACCACGGCGGGCAGTGCGACGATCACCTGGAGGACGGATGTCGAATGCGGAACCCGCGTGAGCTTTGGCCTCCTGCCAAATCTCCTGGATGGCAAAGCAGAAGGCCCAGTCACAGCCGAACACAGCGTAACGCTGAAGGAACTCCGGCCAGACACCACCTACCACTATGCAGTCGGCAGTGCGCGGACACGACTGGCCGTCGGTAGTTTCGCGACCCGTGGAAAAAACACCACAGATGAAGCCACCGCAAAGTCCGGCCAGTCCCTTATCGAAAGATTGTTTCGCAAGCCTGCCGCATCAGCACCGAAATCCCCGGCTGTGCCACCCACGCGTGAAACCTGGGGGCACCTAGACACCTTGCAAGACCACTACGACCGTCACGGCCAGGATTTCCAAAGCCGCACACCCGATGACTATGCCGCGCAGGCCTGGCTGTTCCTCCAGCGCGCCAGGGCGGAGGCTCTGCCCATGAAGCTCGATAAAAGCGATGGCACGCTGCGTGTCTTCGATCCGAAGACACGCGCCTTCGCCGCCTACAATCGCGACGGCACCACGAAGACCTACTTCCGCCCGAACAACCCCGCCTACTGGCAGCGTCAGCCCGGCCTCCCCATCCAGCCCTCCCAGCTTCGTTTCAAATGAAAGCCAAGTCCCACACCTGCCCCGTCTGCGCCTACAAGAAGCTCCGGGAAGCCCCGCGCAGCAAAACCGGCGGTGCCTCCTTTGAGATCTGCCCCGCCTGCGGCTTCCAATTCGGTGTCAGCGATGACGACGACGGCATCAGCTACGAAGAATGGCGCGAAGACTGGATCGCCGAAGGCATGCAATGGAGCAGCAAAGGCATCCCAAAACCACGCGGTTGGAAACCTGGGAAATGACGAAATTTCCGAAAGATGAATAGCGCTCCAAAAGGGAACACGTAGTCCGCAGGTGAGGTCGCCAGCTTGTAGAGGTGTGCCGCGCTAGAATGATGTGGGCTGGATGTGTTTGGCGAAAGAACACCCCTCTTCCCCCCCCCAGACACTGGCGCCAAACCGTCCGGCTTCGATGGACATGGCAAACATCTCACACCCCCAATTCAGTCCGGTGCGAATCTCTCATCTGCGCCGCCAAACGCAACCCTCCCCGAGAACAACTCGGAACGCAGCTTTCCTATTCCGCCATCCAGCCCTTTCGACTGTAGGCATCGGCGGCCTATCCGCCGATCTACCGCTTCTGGCGCAGGTTACTGGCCATGAAACCTAAGCTGCTGAAATTCTATCTCAGAATGTTGAAGTCTTATCCAATCATCTTGAAATCTTATCCGACGATGCTGAAACCTTATCCGACGATGCTGAAACCTTATCTGACAGTATCGAAGTGCTATTCTGACACATTGAAGCGCTATCCAACCTCATTTTGAGCCTAAAACCTCTCATTTTAGCGAAAACCGCCCATTCACTATGCCCGGCGGAACCAACTACACCCTGGCCAAAGTCCTCGCCAAACGTGCAGCCACCGACATCGCCCGCACCACTGAGCAAAACAAAGCCAGTGCCACTTTGGGGAAAATCACTGCCGAAACCGCAACTCCCGCCACCACCGCAAGAAATCCAACTCGCCTGGTACCAGTCGTGTCATCGTCATCGTCCGCCCTCGCCTGATCCGTAACATTGCTATGGCCCCTAACAGCGTCCCACTCACTACATGGCTTTCGCTTCCAGATTCGCAGAACTTTTCAATTCTCCCTTAGCTGAACGCAGCCCCGAAAAACCACAAAAAACTGTGGACGAATCTGATTCGTCCACAGTTTAGTGTGGCTATACCACGTTGAACTGAGCCGCTGCGCGGAGGGGCGTGAGGGAGCTGTGGGTAGGGAGTACGCTGGGGGTCTATGTCACCTCTACGTGCCCAATACATCGGGCTGCTGACCCTTCGGGGCTACACGCAGCGAACTCAGGAGTCTTATGTCAATGCGGTGGCGGCTTTGGGCCGCCATTA
>Ga0247843_1000872_pt1 | contig 67237 bp, 44 predicted proteins | sample LaCruzMarch2017__FD_192420 | JGI IMG/M metagenome (GOLD analysis project Ga0247843, IMG submission 192420) | Freshwater microbial communities from meromictic Lake La Cruz, Castile-La Mancha, Spain - LaCruzMarch2017_8m | ecosystem: Environmental > Aquatic > Freshwater > Lake | place: Spain...
ACTATTGTATAGTGCTAAAGCAGACGGCAATTAGAAATATTTGATACTATTGTATAGTGCTAAAGCAGACGGCAATTAGAAATATTTGATACTATTGTATAGTGCTAAAGCAGACGGCAATTAGAAAAATTTGATGCTATTGTATAATGCTAAAGCAGACGGAAATTAGAAAAATTTGATGCTATTGTATAGTGCTAAAGCAGACGGAAATTAGAAAAATTTGATGCTACTGTATAGTTCTGAAACATACTACAACAATTGCTCAAATTGCGGTTGGCTTAAGCCAACTGAAAAATAATAAAGAAAAGGGTATTGGCTTTAGCCTAAATAAACCTAGCTCAGCAATCTAATCGACTTTTTTAATGCCTCCATAAACACATCCACTTCTTCAAATGTATTATAAAAAGCAAAGGAGGCCCTAATAGTTCCAGGGATATTATAAAACTGCCAAAGCGGCTGCGTGCAATGATGTCCGCTTCGAACAGCAACTCCGTATTTATCAAGTAACGTTCCAATATCAAAAGGATGAATAGTGCCAACATTAAAAGATATGACTGAAGTTTTATGTTTAGCGTTTCCGTAAATAACTAAACCTTCAATTTCATTTAATTGCTTCGTAGCATATTCTAATAAATCGTGTTCGTGTTTTTGAATATTCTCAAATCCTAATTCAGTAACATAATTTATAGCAGCAGCTAAACCAATCCCGCCTTCAATATGCGGAGTGCCAGCTTCAAACTTTAATGGAGCATCAGCAAATTCCGTTTTTTGTAAAGTCACTGTTTTAATAGTTCCGCCGCCGGTTTGATAAGGCGCAAATTTATTTAACCAGTCTTCTTTTGCATATAAAATACCAACGCCTGTTGGTCCAAATAACTTATGTCCGCTAAATACATAAAAATCACAATCTAAATCCTGAACATCTGGTTTTAAATGTGGAACAGCTTGAGCTCCGTCAATTAATATAGCGGCCCTCCTCTTATCCTCCCTCAGGGAGGAAGATAGAGTATGGATTTGTTGAATTATTTCTTTTACTGGATTAATAGTTCCGAGTGTATTAGAAATATGAGTGAATGCAACAAGCTTTGTTTTTGATGTAATTAATTGAGGTAGTTCTTCCAGCATTAATTCACCTGCTTCATTTATAGGAATAAATTTTAAAACGGCTTTCTTTTCTTCACACAATAATTGCCAAGGAACAATATTGCTATGATGTTCCATTTGTGTGATGATGATTTCATCTCCTTCTGAAATATTTATCTTTCCAAAACAATGTGCCACTAAATTAATAGATTCAGTAGTTCCTTTTGTGAAAATAATTTCACTCGCTTGTTTTGCGTTGAGGTGAAGTTGTATTGTTTTACGAGCTTCTTCATAAGCAATCGTAATTTCTCTGCTCAGAGTATGAACCCCGCGATGTATGTTTGAATTTTGAAAAGCGTAATAATGTGAGATAGCGTCAATAACCTGTTGAGGTTTTTGTGCAGTAGCTCCATTATCAAAATACACTAAGGGCTTTCCATTTACTGTTCTTGAAAGAATAGGAAAATCTTTGCGTATTTCGTTTACATTAAACATAATTAAAGTGCTTTTTCAAACAAATTCAAAACTCTTTCTTGTAAAGAAGGGATTTCAATTTTGTCAATTAATTCTTGTGCAAATGCTTGTAACAATAATTTACGAGCGCTTTCTTCGCCAATACCGCGTGCTTTTAAATAAAATAAAGCCTCTGTGTCTATTTTACCTGTTGATGTTCCGTGGGAACATTTTACATCGTCGGCGTAAATTTCTAATTGAGGCTTTGTATTAATCGTTGCATCGTCACTCATCAAAATATTTTTACTGCTTTGATAAGCGTTTGTTTTTTGTGCGTCTTTACGAACAAATATTTTTCCGTTAAACGTTCCTACAGATTTATCTTTGGCTATGCCTTTGTATAACTCATTACTTTCGCAATGTGGCATTTGATGATCAATTAAGGTATGATTGTCAACTGACTGTGTTCCGTTTGAAATAAACAATCCGTTTAAGTGTGCTTCGCAATTAGAATCTGCTAAAACAACATTATGATTGTTGCGCACCAACTCGCCACTTAATGTAAATGTGTTGTTTGTGTAATTTGAATATTTATTAATTCGTACTTGGTTTGTATTCACCGAATATGATAACGCACCTTCGTTTTGAAATGTATAGCAAGTTAGTTTTGCATTTTCTCCTACTAACTTTTCGCTTACAAAATTAGAGAACACTTTCGCTGAACCAATATTATAAAAGCTTTCAATTAACGTTACTTCTGCATTTGCTTGAATATTAATAAAACTGCGAGTATTCGTTACAATATTTGCATTGCCACTATTCACATAAATAACATGTAACGGCATTGGAATGATATTGTTTTTATCCACTTGTAAAAACAAACCGTTACCTGTAAACGCTGTGTTTAAAGCAATTAATGCGTCTGTGTCAGATTTTGCTTGAGAACATAACAAGTTTTTCTCTGAAGAAGATAATTCATTTAACGAGTTAACCATTAAACCTTTTACAATCATTTTCTCACTTAACGCTTCATTATAAACGCCATTAACTACTACTAAATTAATTGCCTCATCAATTTTAAGTGGAGCAATATCAGCGTTAGTTAATTCATTAAATGCTTGTTCAACTGATTTAAATTCTTTACGAAGTACCGCTTCGATATTACAGTATTTATAGTCTTCGTGTTTGTTATTAGGAATACCTTTATCTTCTAAATATCTGATGGCAGAAATAATTTCTGCGTCAGGCATAAATGCAACCTTTGAAGACTTACTTTGAAGTTGGTCTAACAATGTTTGTGTAACTGCACTTTTATTATCTGCTACTAACGACATATTAATCTGCTATTTCAAATTCTTTTTTAATTTCATCATATCCTTTAGCTTCCATTTCTAGAGCTAATTCTTTTCCACCGCTTTTGACGATGCGACCTTTGTAAAGAATATGAACAAAATCAGGAACGATATAATCTAACAAACGCTGGTAGTGAGTAATAACAATGGTTGCGTTATCTTTTGATTTTAATTTATTAACGCCAGTTGCTACAATACGCAAGGCATCAATATCTAAACCACTATCGGTTTCATCTAATATGGCCAATTTAGGATTTAACATCGCCATTTGAAAAATCTCATTGCGTTTTTTTTCTCCGCCACTAAATCCTTCGTTTACACTACGACTTGCAAGTTTAGAATCTAACTCTACTAGTTTTGATTTTTCTTTTACTAATGCTAAGAAATCTTTAGCAGGCATTTCTTCTTGTCCGTGGTAAGCACGAATTTCGTTTAAAGCAGTACGTAAAAAATTAATATTACTTACACCTGGAATTTCAACTGGATATTGAAACGCTAAAAATAAACCTTCTCGTGCTCTGTCTTCTGCAGATAATTCTAATAAATCTTTTCCGTTAAACGTTACTTCGCCTTCCGTTACATCATAATCTTCGCGCCCTGCTAAAACACTTGATAATGTTGACTTTCCAGAACCATTTGGTCCCATAATCGCGTGAACTTCTCCAGCTTTTACTTCTAAGTTAATGCCTCTTAATATTTCTTTATCGCCAATTGAGGCATGTAAATTTTTAATTGTTATCATAAGCCCCTCCAACCTCCCCGAAGGGGAGGCTTTTGTTAAATGTTAATATATTGTTTTTTGTTTTTCACTTTATTTCGTTTATCCCTCCTCCCCTTCGGGGAGGTCGGGCGGGGCTTTTACCCCACACTTCCTTCTAAACTAATTGCTAATAATTTTTGTGCTTCCACAGCAAATTCCATTGGTAACTTATTTAATACTTCTTTGCAGTAACCGTTTACAATTAAACCAATTGCTTTTTCGTTATCAATACCGCGTTGCTTGCAATAAAACAATTGATCTTCACCAATTTTACTCGTTGTTGCTTCGTGTTCTACAACTGCTGTTTTATCTTTTATTTCAATATATGGAAATGTATGTGCACCACATTTATCACCCATTAACAAACTATCACATTGCGAAAAGTTACGAGCGTTGCTTGCTCCTTTTTTAATTTGCACTAAGCCACGGTAACTATTATTACTAAAGCCTGCTGAAATTCCTTTTGAGATAATAGTAGAACGGGTATTCTTTCCAATATGAATCATCTTAGTTCCAGTGTCAGCTTGCTGATAGTTATTAGTAACTGCAACCGAATAAAATTCGCCAACTGAATTATTTCCTTTTAAAATAACAGAAGGATATTTCCAAGTCACTGCAGAACCTGTTTCTACTTGTGTCCAGCTAATTTTAGAATTATCTTCTAAACAAATTCCACGCTTCGTTACAAAATTAAAAATTCCACCCTTACCCTCTTTATCGCCAGGATACCAATTTTGTACAGTACTATATTTTACCTCAGCATTTTTGTGAGTAATGATTTCAACTACCGCCGCGTGTAATTGATTCTCGTCGCGTTGAGGAGCAGTGCAACCTTCTAAGTAAGACACAAAAGCATCTTCATCTGCAATGATTAATGTTCTTTCAAACTGACCAGTTCCACTTGCATTGATACGAAAGTAGGTTGATAACTCCATTGGTGAACGAACCCCTTTTGGAATGTAACAAAACGAACCGTCCGTAAATACGGCAGAATTTAATGCCGCATAAAAATTATCGGTTGGAGGCACCGCCATACCCATATATTTTTTTACTATTTCAGGATGATCTTGAACTGCCTCGCTGAATGAACAAAATATAATTCCTTTTTCAGCTAAGGTTTCTTTAAATGTTGTTTTTACAGATACGCTGTCAAATACAACATCAACCGCAATGTTACTTTGCACTCCAGTTAAACGTTTTTGTTCGTCGATCGATATGCCTAGCTTTGCAAATGTTTTTAATAATTCAGGATCAACTTCATCTAAACTCGCTAACTCCTTTTTTGGTTTAGGAGCAGAGTAATAAATAATGTCTTGAAAGTTTGGTTTTGTATAGGATACATGCGCCCATTCAGGCTCTACCATGTTTTGCCAATTACGAAATGCTTTTAAACGAAATTCCAACATCCATTCTGGTTCGTTTTTCTTTGCAGAAATAAATTTAATGATGTCTTCGTTTAAACCTTTAGGCGCCTCATCAGCCGCAATATCGGTTATAAAGCCCCACTCGTAATCTTTATTTATATGTTCTTCTAATATCTCGTTTGCCATTATAGTAGTTCAAGGTTAAAGGTTCAAAATTCAAAATCTACTCATGAAACTATATTTCACTTTTGAATTTAGTTCCTTTTAATTCAGATTGTTTTAAATAATTGATAAATCCCGAAAGCATTTTGCTCACTTGCGTGACTTTCTCATATAATAAAACAAACTCTTCTTCATTTATAAAATTTAGTTCTTTAATAATATATAATTGTGCTCTTACTTCTCCTGCCGATCCTTTTGCGATACTCAAAAATTGAATAAACTCTTTATTTCCATTTCTTTCAAATCCTTCTGCAATATTAGATATTACAGATATCGATGCTCTTCTTATCTGATCTTTAAGTCCAAAGTCTTTTCTCAAACTTTCATTTTCAGTAATTTTATAAATCATTACTGAAGCGTCCTTTGCTGCAATCCAAACTTCTAAATCTTCAAATCTTCTTACTACAGCCATCCTTTGAACTTTGAATCTTAAACTTTAAACACTAAAGCTTTCTCCGCAACCACAAGAACGCGTAGCGTTAGGGTTTTTAAAAATAAAACCTTTGCCGTTTAATCCTCCACTATAATCTAATTCCGTACCAACTAAGTATAAAAAGCTTTTACGATCAACAACTACTTTTACACCATTGTCTTCAAATAATTGGTCACCTTCTTTTAACTCATTATCAAAAACTAGATTGTACATTAAACCAGAACAACCTCCGCCGTCAACACCCACACGAATGAATGTATCTGCTGGTTTATTTTCGTCTTTTATTAAATTGATAGCGTGCTCTTTAGCCGCATTGCTCACTGTTATCATTTTGTAAGTAATTAATTGTTAGTTACTTGGCGCTTATTCTTAATTAGATTAATTCTAAACGGAGTACAAAAATACCACTTTTATGGTATATGTGCAAATATTTTACTGTTTAGCTTTAATAAAAAAACCGTGATAAAAATCACGGCTTTCAGTCATATTAATCTTTTACTCTACTAAACCTTAAGGCTTTTAATATAAAATTAGGCAAAGCTTTTTTAGGGTCGCGTTTTCGTAAATCTAAATACCAACCAATTTTTTTAACGACTGGTAATTTTTTGGTTTCAACGAATTCAATCAACGTTCCATCCGCATCTTCAATATAGGTAAAATGCCCAGCTGCTTCGCCCATTTCAAAACCTGCACCACCATCAACAGTAAAAGGCTGTCCAGCTTTTACGCAAGCTTCTTCTAACGCTTTCATGTTTTTAATATCAAAACATAAATGAATAAAGCCGCAATCGCCCCACAAACGGTTTTCGAAAATTTTGCGTGGGGTATAATCAAACGCTTGAACTAATTCAATCTCGTTATCTCCTAATAAAGGGCCAAAGCTTCCTTCACGAGGCTTACTATTTCTTAATACTACTCTTCTGAATTTCTTTTGTAATCCCTCTAGGCCCTTCAAATCTGCAAACGTATCGGTTATATCACTAATAACTTTGTCAAAACCTAAAACTGTTTTGTATAATCCAATGGATTTATCAATGTCTTTTACTCCAATAACAGCACCTAATATGCCGCCTGTTGTAAACTCTTTTTGCTGATACCAAGATGTTTTTTCTTCGATTATTTCAAATAGATTTCCCCACAAGTCATGGATGTAAAAATGCTTTCTTCCATCTGGAGCGATAGTTATATCAGTTAATATTTTAGCTCCAAAGTTTTTTAAATGCGTGTACGATCCTTGAATATTGTAAGATTTTATTTTTCCTGCATAAATACCAATATCTCCTAATTGAATTTGAAAGTCGGCATTTTGTGCTTGTCTGCTAGTGTATTGCCAAATTTCAAATCCACCACCACCATTCATACTGATGGCTAAAATAGCATGACGAGCATGCGGCATATTGGCCGTATATGGCAACATTAATTCAGCCATAGCAGCTTCTTCAAATATCTTAATATCCGTACCAAATGCTTTACGGTACCATTTAAATGTTTCGTGAACATTCGTGTTCCCAACTCCTAATTGCTGTATGCCCGAAATGATGTAACTCATAATATTATATTATTGTGTAAAATTAAAATTTTATTTTAACTCTTTTTTATATTTCATCACCACATACTTTTCGGGAACTACTAGTTCCGACGTACAATATTGAAGTTTATCGACCATTTCTGGCGGATAATCATTCACTATTTCAAACCCTAGCGATTCGAAATAATCTGGGATAATACACACTAAATAAATAGGTTGAGTGGCAATTTTTATCCGAGCTAAAATCAAATCCTTTGCAATTCCTTTAAATCTTTGAGATTCCAAAACGCCTAAGGAACAAAATTCGTCGCAACCATTATGTCTTCTAATTCTTCCAAAACCAACTAATTCATCAATTTCTTTTGCCACTAAAAACTGATGGGATTGTAAGTCTCTATCGTCTAATTCAAATTGTTGAATGAGTTTTTTAATTAACTCAAAATCATTTTCCGAAGCGGATTCAATAGTTAAAGCTTTAATAAAATTTGTTTTTGTTTAATGATTATGAAGAAAATTACCCAACAATAATACTAATAATTAAACAAAGTGTTTTTATGATTTTTATTTGTTTTAAAAGACCATAAAAGGTGCAATAAAATTGTATTTTTGTATATATCATCAAACAAAAAATCATGCAAAAAGAATACGATGTTGTTATAGCTGGCGGAGGTTTAGCGGGCTTAACGCTTTCTATACAATTAAAACAAGCAAATCCAAACATTACAATTTTAATTTTAGAGAGTAGAGATAAAGCGGCAGCTATTGCTGCTCACAAAGTAGGCGAATCTACCGTTGAATTAGCCACACATTATTACAGAGAAGTTTTAGGTTTAAAAGATTATTTAGAAGAATTTGAATTACCAAAGCACGGTTTACGTTTCTTTTTTACTGATGAGAAAAAAACAGAATTATCGAATCGTGTTGAGTTGGGCCCTCGTTTAAAACTGCCGGTTCCAAGTCATCAGCTAGACAGAGGAACCTTTGAAAATTTTTTAGAAAAACACACAAAAGAATTAGGGACTGATTTTTTATTAGCAGCTCGAGCTAAAGATGTTGTGTTTGGAGAAAATAGTAATTTACATACCGTTACTTATGCTCACGAGCGTGAAGACAAAACCATTCGCACAAAATGGCTGGTAGATGCTACTAGTCGTATTAGCTTACTTAAAAAGAAATTAGGGTTTCAAAAAGAAGCCCCACACAATGTAAATGCTGCTTGGTTTAGAGTAAAAGGTGTTGTTGATATTGATGATTGGAGCGACAATGAAGAGTGGAAAACATTTTTAGCACCAAAATTACGTTACCTAAGTACCGTGCATTTTATGGATAAAGGCTATTGGTTATGGATAATTCCTTTGGGTTCAAAAAACACAAGTATTGGTATAGTAGCCGATGAGGATATTCATCCATTTGAAACCATAAATACTTACGAAAAAGCAGTTGCCTGGATTCACAAACACGAACCACAAGCCGCAAAACATGTTTGTCCCAACAAAGAAGATATTTTAGACTTTAGAATTTTAAAACATTTTGCTCACGACAGCAAGCGTATTTACTCATCAGACAGGTGGGCTGTAACCGGAGAAGCTGGCGCGTTTTTAGACCCATTTTATTCTCCTGGAAGCGATTTTATATCGTTAAACAATACTTGGTTAAGCGATTTAATTTTAAGAGATTACAAAGGCGAAGATATTACGGTGCGCGCTCAGATATATGAACAAACTCATTTATCGTGGTTTACAGATTGGTTGCCAATTTATCAAGACAAATACAAATTAATGGGCAACACCCAAATAATGGTGTTTAAAATATTTTGGGATTGGGCTATTTATTGGTCGGTGCCATGCTTATTATTTACTAACCATGGTTTTACCGATTTAAAAGTATTGAAAGAATTATTCGTTTCTGAAAAAAGCTTAGGACGTAAATTTGGTAAATTAAATAAAGCTGTTCAGGATTTATTTTTAGATTGGTTACCACATGAAAAAGCGATATTCGAAAACCGTTATATTGATCCATTAGATTTGAACTATTTAAAGAGTTTTCAAAGAGGTATTGATGAAATGCACGGTGCAGACACTATTGTAAATAAAGTGGCTGAAAACATGGTGGTTTTAGAAAAAGTAGCAGCTGAGCTATTCCGTTTAATTAGTCATCAAGTTAATCAAACGCCTTTAGATATAATTGTTGATCCTTACCAAATTACATTAAAAACTCCTTACAATGCGGCTGAACATATTAATGGTATTGCCATTGATGAAGCCATTAAAATGGATGTAGCGAAAATGTGGTTTTATCCTAATCTTGTATTAGCGTAAAATTTTGAAACACATAGTCACATAGAATTGAAGCAGTGCTTCAATTAATTATGATTACTAAATAATGATGTTTTGTGTATGATAAGCAAAACTCTATGTGTCTATGTGGTTTAAATGCCTTTTTAAGCAATAAATACGCATATTTGCCGTTATCTACTAAACTAACAACCCCTTATGCTTTCAGCAGCGTGGCATCGCTATATATTTTTATTCGGACTTATTGGTCTTGCTGCTGGAATGTTATTTGGAACCGTGCCCACCAGTATTCCTCAAATTATTTTAGCTGCGAATTGGTTATTGGAAGGAAATTTTAAATGGAAATGGCAACAATTAAAATCCAATAAGATATTTTGGATTTTAGCCTCTCTGTTTTTTCTTCATGTTATTGGGATGACCTATACCGAAAACATACAACGAGGCTTAGATGATTTAAGAAACAAAATGCCCTTGTTGGTTTTACCTCTCATTTTATTTTCTACAAAACCATTATCTATTAAAGAATTTAAATTATTATTTGGCTTTTTCTTTTTAAGTGTGTTTGTAAGCTCTGTTTGTTGCTACTTAGTTTATGCTGGGTTTACAAAAAAAATAATTATTGATATTCGAAAAGCTTCCGTGTTTATGTCACATATTCGCTTTTCGCTCTTTATTGCGTTTGCTATTATTGGTTTACTTTATTATAGTATTAAAGAAAAGCATATTTGGATAAAAATCTCTTGTGTCATCGCCACTATTTGGTTGCTGTTTTTTATGTATAAACTCGAAATGGCAACAGGTTTTATATCTTTAGTTTTAGTTGGTGGACTTCTACTGGTGTTATTTAGCCTCAAGTGGTTACCAAAAAAAGTATCATTGGCTTTAGTGTTTTGTATTTGTCTTGGTTCTGCTTTTGTATTAAAAAGTGCCTTGTCGAGTTTAGATATGTATGATATAATTTCAAGTAATCAGGCCAACACCTTGCTTGAAAAAACAAAAAACGGTCGTTACTATTTGCAAGACACCATATTTGGTTTAGCAGAAAATGGCAACCTCATCACTATTAATATCAATGATTATGAGCTTCAGAAAGAATGGGATTTAAAAAGTACTATTCATTTTGATGGAGCGGATAAATTAGGAAACGGTCTTAGGTATACTTTATTGCGATACATGGCGAGTAAAGGGCTAACGAAAGATTCTGCGGGTATTGTTTCTTTAACACAACAAGATATTTTAAATATTGAAAACGGCAGCTCCAATTATAAATACAGCCTCAACAGTGGTTTAGCAACTAAGTGGAGAGAGTTAGTTTGGGAATACATTAAATATAAACGAGGAGAAAACCCATCAGGACACACGCTATCTATGCGGTTAGAATTTTGGAAAACAGCCATTTATATTATTGGCGATCATCCTGTTTTTGGAGTTGGTACAGGCGACATACAAGATGCATTTAATAATAAGTACATTGAAACAAACTCTCAATTAGAGCTTGTTTGGAGATTGCGCTGTCATAATCAATACTTAGCTATTGGCGTTGCATTTGGTTGTGTTGGCTTACTATTGTTTATGTTCTACTTATTATACCCAGCCATTGTTTTACGAAAAGACATTCACTATTTATACTTGCCATTCTTTTTAATTGCTCTATTGTCTTTTGTTACAGAAGATACTTTAGAAACCCAATCAGGTGTCACGTTTTTTATTTTCTTTCAAACGCTGTTTTTGTGGTTGGGAAGTTTTAAGGAAATGAATTCAACAAAAAAACCCACAGAATAATAATCCGTGGGTTTTAAATTTATTATAAGGAAGTTTTAATCGTTCAGTTTTAACACCGCCATAAAGGCACTTTGCGGAATCTCCACATTACCAACCGACTTCATACGTTTCTTACCTTCTTTTTGTTTTTCTAGTAATTTACGTTTACGGCTAATATCACCTCCGTAACACTTAGCGGTTACATCTTTACGCATCGCACTAATGGTTTCACGCGAAATTATTTTTGCACCAATTGCTGCTTGAATAGGAATCTCGAATTGTTGTTTAGGTATGAGTTCTTTTAATTTTTCACAAATCTTCTTCCCAAATTGGTAAGAGTTGCTTCTGTGAATTAAACAAGATAACGCATCTACAGGCTCTGATTTTAAAAGAATATCTAATTTCACTAAATCAGATTCTCTCATGCCAATTGGATGATAATCAAACGAAGCATATCCTTTTGAAATAGATTTTAAACGATCGAAGAAATCAAATACAACTTCTCCCAATGGCATTTCAAACACTAACTCTACTCTATCTGCTGTTAAATAATTTTGAGTCACGATAGCTCCGCGTTTTTCAATACACAAACTCATCACTGGTCCAATAAATTCAGATTTTGTAATGATGTTAGCTTTAATGTAAGGCTCTTCGATATAATTTATTCTTGCTGGGTCTGGTAAATCGCTTGGGTTATTAACCTTCACTACATCTCCGTTTGTTTGATAAGCAATATACGATACGTTAGGAACCGTTGTAATAACCGTCATTTTAAATTCACGCTCCAAACGTTCTTGCACAATTTCCATGTGCAACATTCCTAAAAATCCGCAACGGAATCCAAACCCTAAGGCTAACGACGATTCTGGTTCCCAAGTTAAAGAGGCATCATTTAATTGCAACTTCTCCATACTGTAACGCAATTCTTCAAAATCCTCAGTGTCTACAGGATAAATCCCTGCAAATACCATTGGCTTTACTTCTTCAAAGCCATGAATGGCTTCTGCACACGGTCTATCAAAATGCGTAATGGTATCTCCTACTTTTACTTCTTTTGCTTCTTTAATTCCTGAAATAATATAACCAACATCACCCGTACTCATTGAGTTTCGGGCTTCTGGTTTTAGTTTTAATACTCCAATTTCATCGGCGTTATAAACAGAACCCGTATTGAAAAATTTTACTTTATCTCCTTTTTTTATCGTACCATTTAAAATTTTGTAGTAAGCGATAATTCCTCTAAAACTATTAAAAACACTATCAAAAATCAATGCTTGTAATGGTGCTTCTGGATCGCCAACAGGACATTTTACACGCTCAATAATAGCTGCCAAAATCTCTTCAATCCCCATGCCTGTTTTACCACTTGCTGGAATTACATCGCTGCTATCACAACCAATTAAATCAACAATTTGATCGGTAACCATTTCGGGTTCAGCGCTAGGCAAATCCATTTTATTAAGGATAGGAATAATCGTTAAATTATGTTCCAACGCTAAATATAAATTCGATATGGTTTGTGCCTGTATGCCTTGAGCTGCATCCACAATTAATAATGCTCCTTCGCAAGCAGCAATAGAACGAGAAACTTCGTAACTAAAATCAACGTGACCAGGCGTGTCAATTAAATTCAATACAAATTTTTCGCCTTTATAAACGTATTCCATTTGTATAGCATGGCTTTTAATGGTAATACCACGCTCTTTTTCCAAGTCCATATCATCAAGCACTTGTGCTTCCATTTCACGACTTGTGATGGTCTTAGTATATTCTAATAACCTATCGGCTAAAGTAGATTTACCGTGATCGATATGGGCAATAATGCAAAAATTACGAATGTTCTTCATGTGCTATAAAATAAGTCTGCAAAGATAGGTTATTACGAGCAATTATTAGAATCGCATCAAAAATATATAAACAAAAAAGCCATTCCCTATTTAGTGAATGGCTTTTTAAATAAGTATATTTTGTTAGTTTTCCTTTTTTAACAAGGTAACATGTCCCACATAAGGGTGTTTGTTGCCTTGGGTATCTCTAACCGACATTTTATACGTATAAACACCCTGTTCTGCGATTTTAGAGCCACCTTTTACAGTTCCATCCCAGCCCTTTCTAAAGGCGTTACTTGTAAATATGTTTTCTCCCCATCTGTCGTAAATATCCAAACGGAAATTTTCTTCATCAATACCAACTCCTAACGGCTGGAATATATCATTCAATCCGTTTCCATCAGGTGTAAACGTATTTGGGATATATAAAGCAAAATCGGGCGTGATTTCGACAATAATTCTAGCCGTATCTTTACAGCCCTTGATGGAGGTTGCCACTAAATTAACAGAGTATGGCCCTATAAAAGTATAAGCGTGACTTGGGTTCGTAACAATCGATGTGTTTGTTCCACTTATTGCAGCAGGATCTCCAAAATCCCAATAATAGGATGTAGCACCTTGAGATGTATTGAAAAAATCAATGTTTGGATCTAAAATACTAGTCGTTTGAGGATCAGCATAAAAAGATGCAATTGGACGAGGATACACTTCAATATAGTTAACTTTTGTAGTGTCTTTTTTACAGCCGGTTGTTGGATTAGTCACTAATAAACTTACGGTGTATTTTCCTGAATCTTGTAAGGTTGGAATTATTGGATTTTGATTTCCACCTGCTACATCTGACCAAGTAAACACATCTCCAGGATTATTAGAAGTACCTGTTAAAGTTAAGGTTAAAGGAGCACAACCAGCTGTTGGAGTTGCCACAAAATCAATAACTGGCAATGGATTTACATTTACAGTAAAAACAGCTGTTGATCCAGGAATAGTACAACCGTCGTTTACAGTAACTGCATAGGTGTTTGATGTAGCTCCTAATGGTGCATTACCAACAACACCTAATGAGTTTGTTGTAGCGGCAATTGGGCTCCAATTATAAGTATACGGTCCACCATTTCCAGCACTAGCAAAACTAGGCGTTAATACAGCTTCTACTCCATGACACACTGTAATTAAGGCTGGTGTTACTATTAACTGTGGAGTTACATTCACCGTAATAATTTTTGGTGATGGCGAACATCCTTTTGAGTCTGTTACAGATACTGTATACTGTGTTGTAGTTGTTGGACTAACTGTGTGTGGTCCACTGCCTACAAATGGATTTGATGGCCAAGCATAAGTGTAAACTGGTGTTCCATTTTGACCAGAAGCACTAATTTGTGTGGATTGACCATAACAAATAGTAATACTAGGATTTGGTGTTGGAATTAACACCAACAATCCTGGTTGAGTCACATTTACTGGTTGTGAAGTCACACAACCATTAACATCGGTTAAAGTTGCTGTATAAACACCAGATGCAACGCCTGCAACACTTTGTGTTAATGCTGCTGCTGTAACTGTTTGAGATATTGGGTTTGACCAAGTAATTGTATATGGTCCTGAACCTGCTGTATAGTTAATCGTGATTTCTCCGTTTGATAAACCAAAACATGCTGGTGGTGTTACACTAAATCCTGTGATAGTAGAGGTTGGTGGATTTGCAACATTTACCGTTTGAGTGATGGTACATCCTTTAGAATCTGTTCCTAAAACAGACCAAACTCCAGGAGCTAAGCCTGTTACAACAGAACCTGTTGGTGTGCCAGGCGTACTCCAAACTAAACTATAAGTTGGTGTACCTCCGCCTAATGTTACTGTTCCTGTACCATTTGCTAAACCACAAGTAGCTGGTGATGATACAAACGTGGATGTTAATGCCGATGGCTCTATGATATTAAAAGTTGTACTAATAGAACAAGCATTTTGATCTGTTACAGTTACTGAATAACCTCCTGCAATCAATCCACTTAATGATGGTGCAGAACCAAATCCAGTTGGTAACCAAACATAATTATAAGCCCCTGTTCCACCTTGAACAGTTGTAGATATTTGTCCGTTACTTCCTCCGAAACAAGAAATATTACTAAAACTTGATGCTGCAATCACTAATGCTGGTGGTTGAGAAATAACTAAAGAAGAGGTTATTGTACATCCGTTACCATCTGTTACCGTTACTGTTGGTGAACTTGCTGGTACATTTGTTAACACAGAGTTTGTTTGTGCGCTTGGCGACCATAGGTATGAATAACCTGGCGTTCCTCCGCTTACCAATACGGTTGCTCCCCCATTACTTTGTCCAAAACAACTAACGTTTGTGAAGCTGCCTATAGCGCTTGCTAATTGTATAGGTTCTGTGATTTGAACAGAAGCTGTTCCAACACAACCCGCTGCATCGGTTACAGTGATGCTTTTTATACCTGAGTTAAAATTACTAACGTTTTGTGTGGTTTGTCCTGCTGGGCTCCAAAATACAGTAATGGCTCCTGCTCCTCCTGTAATTGTTGTTGTTGCCGCTCCATTATTTCCTCCAAAACAACTCACATTTGTAGAACTAGTAATTGAAACTACCGGACCTGCAATGTCATTAATTAATCCGCTTGCTTGAGCAACGCAGCCATTAGCATCTGTTACCGAGAAAGTATAAGCCCCTGCTAGCACGTTATTATTACATAAGGTTGTAATACCATTGCTCCATAAGGATGATAATGAGCCTGTTCCTCCTGCAACAACTGCACATACTTTTCCGTTTGCTAAACCACAGTTTGAATTAGTGGCAGATACAGCTGCGGTTAATGCTGCTGGTTCTGTTAACGTAAATGTTAATACAGTTGTACATGCACTGTTTGAAGTAATCGTTACGGTTTGTGGTCCTGCTAATAAGTTGTTTACTGGGTTTCCAGATTGTAAGCCTGAGCCCCACAAAAACGTGGTTGTTCCTGCGCCTCCTAAATAAGCAATATTAGCAGTTCCATCAGATCCTCCATTACATAATATATTTGTTGTTGTTAAAGTTGTTGCTAGTGGTGTTGGTTGTAAAATGGTTGTTGTGGCAGTTGCTGTACATAAGTTTTGATCTTGTACTGTTACAACATAAACACCTGCCGTTAATGTATTTGCTGTGGCTGCTGTAATTCCGCTTGGCGACCAATTATAGGTATGTGGTCCTGTTCCACCTGCTGCTGTTACTGCCGCAAATCCATCATTACCTCCATTACAAGTTACACTGCCTGTTGATGTAATGTTGGCTGTTACTTGTGTTGGTTCTGTAATTACAATTTGTGCGCTAGCAGTACAACTATTTTGATCCGTGGCTAATACCGTATAACTTCCGGCACAAGCTGCTGTTAATGTTTGATTTGGAACACCTGTTGGTCCGCCTGTCCAAAAATAACTTACAATACCTATACCATTGGTGCTTGTTGCAACTGCTGTTGCATTGCACAATCCAAAACAAGTAACATTAGTCGCTGTAATACTCGCCACCATTGCTGGAGGATTTACTAACGCCATGCTCGCTGTAGCTACACAACCATTTCCGTCGGTTACAGTTAAACCATAATTACCCGCTCCTAATGGGTTACTAGTAGATGTGCTTCCACCGGCTGATGTCCAAGCATAGCTATAACTTGGTGTTCCTCCAACTGCTGCTGCTACACCTACTCCATTTAATGCCCCAAAGCATTTTGGTTGAGTTGGTACAATATTTACTGTTAAAGCTGTTGGCTCAGAAATTGAAACGCTCGCTGATGCTACACATCCTGCTTGGTCTGTTACTGAAGCTGTATAAACTCCTGCTACTAAATTTGTTGCTACAGGTACTGTAATACCATTACTCCAAGAATAACTATAGGTTCCTGTCCCTGCTGCTGCTAAGGCTGTTGCACCTCCGTTTGTTCCTCCAAAGCAACTCACATTGGTAAAGCTAGAAATACTAAGTGTTGGTCCTGATAAATTAGGGATAGTAACCGCTAATACCTGAGTACAGGTATTTGCATCTTGTACATTAATCGTATACGTTCCAGCAAAGACATTACATATGGTTGTAGTAGTTGCCCCATTGCTCCAAGTTTGTGTATACGGATTTGATCCTCCAGCAATAGTAATTGTTGCACATCCGTTTGCTGAATTACAATTGGCTGCCGTTACTGTTGATGTAATTGTTAGTGAAGTTGGTTGGGTTACCGCAATGCTTTGTGTTATTGAACAAAGATTTGCATCTGTAATGGTACAGAAATAATTACCAATACCAACGTTTGGAACTGTTGCTGCCGTATTTACAATTGGAGAAGTCCACAAATAAGTATATGGTGCTGTTCCTCCTGTTCCAGCTGCAGACACCGTTCCTGTTGGTGTATTAAAACATTTTACGTTATTAGAGTTCATAATCGCCGTTAATGCTGGTGGTTGAATAATAGTTCCGCTAGCAAATGCTTTACATCCATAAAAATCAGTTACTTCACATGTATAAGTGCCTGGGCATAAATTTGCTGCTGTAGGTAATGTTCCTCCAGATGGAGACCAAGAATAAGTAAATGGTGCTGCGCCACCTGTCATGCCAGTGGTTAAACTACCATTACATAATCCATTACATGTTACGCTTGAAGAGGCAACAATAGATGCGGTTCCTCCTGGTGTTAATCCTATAACTGCGGGGCTAGAGATTGTACATCCGTTAGCGTCAGTTGCTGTTACTGTATAGTTACCTGCTGCTACACTATTAGATATAGCCGCTGCGCCACCGCCAGTCCATGTATAAGTAATTGATCCTGTTCCGCCAGCAACCGTAGCGGATGCTACTCCATTTGCTGCTGTACAATTTGCGTTTTGAGTAGATACATTTATTGTTAAGGCTGCTGGTTGGGTAACTTGAACTGTTTGTGTAGCTGTACAGCCATTAGCATCCATGATTCCCATCGAATAAATAGCTGCAAATTGATTAGCAAAAATGGTTGATGTTTGGTATGTGCCACTGTTTAAGTTATATGAATAGGTTGGCGTTCCTCCTGCTCCTACTAAGTTAACGGTACCTGTTGCGGTTCCATTACATAAAGCGGCAACTGGGGTTGCTGTTAGTGTTAATACTGTTGGTTGGGTAATGGTTACAGAAGTTGTGGTTACACAACCAACTTGATCCTTCACTGTAATATTATAAGTACCTTGTGGTAAACCAGAGAAAAATCCTGTGCCGTTTGTTTGGAATGGGCTTGTTAAGGTATAGGTATATAAAGGTCCTGTGCCGCCTATTGGAGTTACTGTAAAGCTTCCATTCGATCCTCCAAAGCAACTAACGTTTACTGTATTGGTTACAGAAGCTGTTGGACTTCCTGTGTTTAATATATTATAAGTTACAGATAAAGTACAAGTATTAGCATCTTGCACAATAACTGTATGTGGTCCTGCTGTTAATCCTGTTGTGGTGGTTGCTGCCGAAAAAGCTCCGCCATCATAAGAATATTGATAAGGTAATAATCCGCCTGTTACTCCTGTAACAGTAGCTGATCCATTAGCGCTACCACAACTTGCATTAGTCGTAGTTATTGTTGCTGATGTTGGACCCGTTGTGCCTCCTACATTAAACGTTGTATTAAATAAACAACCATTAAAATCGCTAACAATTACTGGATAAGTACCAACTGCTAAATTAGTCGTTAAGCTTCCGCTTGCTACACTATTAACCGTAAATGTATATGGCCCTGTGCCGCCTGTTACGCCAGTAATATTATAGGTTCCGTTTGTTAACCCACAACCAGCTGGTGTAGTGGTACCTGCTATCGCACTTGGACCAGTTGTGACGGATATAGTAACCGTGTTTGTAAAGACACATCCGTTCACATCTCTAACACCTACGGTATAAGTGCCTGCCGCTAATCCTGTCACTGGAGGGCTTGTTGAAAAGGCTCCGCCGTTAACGTTGTAAGAATAGGTTGGCGTTCCTCCTGTTACAGCTCCAATCGTAATACTTCCTGTTCCAACTCCACAAACAATGTTGCTTGGATTTAGTGGTAACGCTGATGGACCTGCCGCACTGGCTAACGTAGCTGATACCGTAAAGGTACAACCAAAGTTATTAGTTAGAGTAATTACTGGCGTTCCGGCTCCTAAACCCGTTACCGTTTGACCAGATACTGTACCTAAACTACTCGCAAAGCCTACCGTTTGTGACGGTGCAGCTGGCGATGTATTATTGATAACTACCACTCCATTTGTTGCTCCGCAATTAGGATTGGTAAAACTTAAAGTTGCCGAAGGCATCGGATTTACTTGAACAGTATTTGTAGAAACGCTTGTACATCCTCCTGAGGTTACCGTATGTGTAACTGTATATGTTCCCGCTGCTGTAAAACTACCTGAATAGTTAGCTGTTCCACCAACAGCAGGAGCGCCTGCAATTGGCGAAAAGGAATAAGAGTGTGTTCCGCCTGCGGTGCCAGTATTATTAAAACTAAAACTATTTCCTGTTAAACATTGTGTTGCCGAAGGTATTGTAAATGGTGATGTAACGGCTACAACAGTGACGTTGGTAGTAACCACATTAGTACATGCTCCTGCGGTAACTGTGTGCGAAACAACATATGCTCCTGGGTTTGCAAAAGTAATGGTAGGGTTTGTTGATGTAGCAGTTGCAACAGTAACTCCAGCTGCTGGCGCAACGGCCCAATTATGTGCCACACCGGCTGTTCCTGTATGAGTAAATATTTGGGAAGAACCCGTACATAAAGTTGTATTTAATGGTGTAAACGCCGCGGAAAGTGCCGAGACGACGGTAACTGCTACTGTTTTGGTGACGGGCGCTTGACATGGCGCTGATGCTGTTAATGAATAAACCGTTGTGGCTCCTGGCGAGACGACTATACTAGACGTTGTGGCTCCTCCAGGCGACCAAGTATATGTTAAACTACCACATCCACTAACTAATGATGAAGCAGAAAGTGTAGATGAACCGGGTGCGCAAAAAATAGCAGGGTTTGCTGTGATATTAAAGTTTAAAGTTGTTAAAACTCCTGGAACGGTAAAACTGTTCATAGCAGACCACGGGCCAGATGGAGGAACAGCAGTACTTCCCCCTAACCATTCTCTTGCTCTAAAAAAATACGTTTGACCAGGACAGAGTGCTGAAAATGGTATGAAAACAGAAGTATATGGTTCGATGGTACAGAGGTCTGGCCAAGCACTGCCCGCCGTATAATTTGGAACATTTAATAAACCAAAATACCATGGATGGGATGAATAGGTTGTTCCTGGACCAGCCCAGTTATCAATTATATTTTGCATAGCTGTTGGAGGTAATCCTGTTAAACCTGCTGCTGTACAAGACACTTCAACTTGCATCCAGTAAGGTCCACAACCGCAAGTTGGTGAATCTGAAGATCCGTTAACGGTTACTCCTGTCGCTCCAACACTAAAGTTGTAGTTTACCAAGGATAATCCGTGGCAAGCTTTAGCAGAATCTATAGCTAAATAAGAAATCAGTAAAATAAATAATAGTTTTTTCATTAGTTTGATTTTGGTCATTGTAAATATATACGATTTTTTGATTAATCAGAATATTTTTACTAATTTTAATGTAGTCTTTACTCATTGATAATACATTTTTGTTATGAATTTAAAATCCGTCTTTTTCTTGACGTTTTTTTTGTTAGTTAAGGCTTACTTAATTTCTCAACAAACCTGCTCTAATTTTTCTACTTATTTTGGTGGGAATCAATTTGATGAAATAAAAAGTGTTTGTGTAGATGTTAACAAAAATAGCTACGTGATTGGAAACACATACAGCAATGATTTACCAGTAACATTGGGTTTGATAAACGATACCGCTTCGGGTAATTATGATGTTTTTTTAGCAAAGTTTGATAGTTGCGGTGCGTTGATTTGGTCGACCTATTTTGGCGGTATTGGATATGAAAGTGCTGAAAAAATGGAGATAACTCATGACGGAAATATTGTTTTTTGCGGCTATACCACCAGTGTAACTACTCCTACTACTCTAGGTTGCTTTCAACCAAATAACAACGGAGGCTACGATTGTTATTTAACAAAAATAACCCCTAATGGACTTATTGTTTGGAGTACCTTTTTTGGAAAATCGGGAGGCGATTTTGCTTTTGATCTTAAAATTGACGCTGTAGATAATATTATTATTGGAGGAACCTCAACGAGTACAAATTTATATACAACTCCTTTTTCTTTTCAACCTAACCATAAAGGCAATACCGATGCTTTTATTGCACGTTTTTCAAAAAACGGATTACTAAAATGGTGCACTTATTATGGTGGTGCCGGCAGCGAAGATATTCATGCTTTAGCTGTTGATTTAAATTGCAATATAATTGGAGTAGGCGAATCTTTTAGTAATAACCTCAATACAAGCTCTACAGCTTTTCAAGCTATTAACGAAGGTGCATCAGACACTTATATTATAAAGTTAGACTCTACATGCACTCGTGTTTTTTCAACCTACTTAGGTGGCAGCGGTTCGGATGACGCTTGGGGTTTAGTTTGTGATTCTCTAAATAATATATATGTTGCTGGGCATACTAATAGTAATGATTTTGACACAACAGCATTCACATATCAAACTACACATAATGGTGGTATTGATTGTTATCTAACAAAATGGTCACCTACCGGAACGCTTGTGAAATCAACCTTATTTGGTGGTGCATTAAATGATTACAGTTCTAGGTTAATTGGTATATCTAGTACCGAGGTTTTATTGTTAACAGAAACCGAAAGTATAAATCTGCCTACATATACTTTTAGCCAACAAACATCATTAATGGGAAGCTACGATATGTACCTTACATCTTTTGATATGAATACACTTTTTCCAACATGGGGAACCTACAATGGCGGCGCAATTGTTGAGGATGCAACTGATATAAAATTAATAAATAGTAATGAAATTGTTGTTTGTGGTTCATCAAACAGTACGGATTATCTAGTAACTTCTGGAGCCTATCAACCATTATTAAATAATAGTACAGATGGTGTTATTACAAAACTTACTATATCCAAAAATTTATCTACTGTCATTGAAAATAAATATTTAGAGTCAACTATCGAGATTTATCCCAATCCATTTAGCGATTATCTATTTATAAAATCCAAAAAACCTCTTTTAATTCAAGTTAAAACACTATTAGGAGAAACCATTTATAGAAGAACAAACGATGATTACATATCTACAAAGGACTTATCGCCTGGAGTTTACATTGTGACCGTTAACTCAAAATCCTATCGTTTTATAAAACAATAATTCTATTTTTTATTTTTTGAAGGAACAGACTGATTGTTTTCCTTGGACTTGTATTTTCCAGAAAACACTAATTTAAATGGATATGTAAGCTGAGTTAAAAACGTAGTTGGCATTTCTTTTTGATCTGGAACACCCAACACAGGCACTTCGTTTTTTGGCAAATAATAAAATCCAAACAATAAATCCCAAACATTTAAGATACTTGCATAATTAACTCCTAAGCGACGAGGAATATTTTTAGCATGATGCCACGAGTGCGTTTCGGGAGTATTAATAATATAATTTAAGAAGCCCCATTTTACTTTAATATTAGTATGTGTAAAAAAGCCCCATACGTTTTGCACTGTTGCTTGAAACAAAAAATAATCAGCCGCCGAATATCCAATCATGGCAAAAGGAATGTAAATAATCGGTTTGAAAATAAACATTTCTACAAAATGAAATCTTCTGGTTGAGGCTGCTCCTAGTGTTTCTTGAGCGTGATGTATTTTATGAAATGCCCATAAAAAATCTGAACGATGTAATAAGTAATGGGCCACAAACTCACAAAAATCTTGAATCACAAACATAATCATGATTTGCCATAAAGGATTCCAATGAGTAATATCAACAACCAGCATACTATTTATTCCGAATAACTTTAATGTTTTTAAAAACACTAACTCTGTTACTGCACATAAGCCAAACAATCCAATAATATAAACTAATACGTCATTAAAAAAAACATAAAAGGTGTCCAACCAAAAGCCCTTTCTGCTTAATAATCCGTGCTTCCTTTGTTTTGGCAAAACGACTTCCAACGTAAAACAAAAAAGATAGGCTAATAAAACACAATAATATATATTATTAAAAGCAGGGTGCTTTAATTGAAACACCGTATACTGATATACGTTTTTTGTGTTTTCAACAAATGCATTTATTAGTTCTGGAATTAGAGCCATGGTTTAAATGTAAAAAATTATTTACTTTAGTGTTACATAAATGTGTTAAATGAATAAATTAAAAGAGTTTTTTAATAAAGAGCGTATACTAATTTTAATAATTGTTGCCATCTTTTATGGTAATATATTAAAAAACGAATATTCATTAGATGATAGTTTAGTTACTGAAAAAGGGAACATAACTACTAAAGGAATAAAGGCAATTCCCAAAATTATTAAATCATTTTATATTGAACAATCTAATGAATTTAAGTTTGATTATAGGCCTATTGTAAAAATATCCTATGCCATAGAGCATGAATTGTTTGGAGTAAATCCTTCCGTATCACATTTTTTTAATTTATTGTTTTATCTTATAGGTTTATATCTATTATACAATGTCTTAATTAAGTTGTTGGCAGATTATCATAAAAACATTGCGTTATATTGTGTTATACTGTTTGCTATCATGCCAATTCACACAGAGGTAGTGGGTAGTTTAAAAAACAGAGACATGTTGTTGTGTTTTATATTTTGTATGGTAGGATTAAAACATTTATTGTTGTTTGTTGAGTCTGATTTCAAAAAATGGGGGTCTTTACTAATTGGTTTTTTAAGTTTCTATTTCGGTTTTCTGAGCAAGTTAGACGTGTTGCCGTATTTAGCAATAGCTCCCATTATAATTTTTATAAAAAACCCGAAACATGTTAAATGGGCCATTAGTTTTGCCATATTATTTATTATGGCCTCCATTTTGTTTAAAATAACAAAACGAGAACTGACTGGGGGCGGTGGTACACAAAGGGTATATTATTATTTTGAAAACCCTTTGTTTTTTGAAAAAAGCATTAAGTATAAAATTATTGCCACCTTTAATTGTTTAGGTTTTTATATTAACCAAGCCATTATTCCATTTAAAATGTGTTGCTATTATGGCACCGATACCATTTCTGTTACAAAACTTACTTACCATGGCTACATAGGAATAATTTGTGTTCCTCTCTTAGTTTTTGGTTTAGTGAAATCATACCTTAAAAAAAATTATTTATTATTGATAGGTATTGTCATTTTTTGCTCTTCCATTTCTATGTATCTTAACTTTGCTAAACCCTCGGTTGGTATAGTTGCTGATAGGTTTACCTTTTTTGGTTCACTAGGTATTGCGATGGTGATAATCTCATTAATTAATTCTTATTTTCCTTTAAAAGAAAAAATTTCAAATAAGGTAAAAATAGGGACATTACTAGTTATAGTTGTTTTTGGGACGATGACTATTAAACGTAATATTGATTGGAATAATAAACGTTCCATTATAGAGGCTGATTTTGCTAAATATCCAAACAATTCCTATTTTAATTATAAACGAGGTATGGATATAGTTCAAAGAACCATGGAAGCAAACATCATGTTACCTCCTGATCAAAAAAGAAACAAATTTATTGAGGCCCGAGCTTTCCTAGAAAAATCAATACAAGTGGCACCAGATTATGCCAACTCACGAAATTATTTAGCATACGTTTTAGTGTATTTATTAAATGATTTTAATGCAGCGCTTCCACATATAAACTATTCGATTGCCTATAAAGAAACAACTGATTTATATTACTACAAAGCAATTTGTATGCGCGAGACCAAACAGAAAGATAGTAGTGAATACTATTTACTAAAGTGTATTACAATGGACAACAAATATTACAATGCTTACGGCTTGTTGGCGTATGATTATAATTTAAACAAACAGCATCAAAAGTCAATTGATTTATTTAAAGGCGCCATTGCAAAAGGTGTAAAAACGATTGAGATATATAATGCTTTAGGGAAAACGTATTGGGAAATAGGAAATAACGTAGAAGCAAATTTTTATTATCAGAAAGCACTAGAAACAGATCCATCTAACCAAGAGGCTGCGGCGATGGTAAAAAGAACCTCAACAGCTTCAACAAGCACAGTTAGTGTGAACTAATTTTAAATTTCTTTTCGCATTCTAGCAACAGGTATATCAAGCTGCTCTCGGTATTTTGCAACAGTGCGACGAGCGATATTGTACTTTTTTTCTTTTAAAATTTCACAAAGTGCATCATCCGTTAAAGGTTTCTTTTTGTCTTCGCTAGAAATACACTCTTGTAATATTTTTTTAACTTCTCTAGTACTTACTTCTTCTCCGCCATCAGTGCTTAAAGATTCGGAGAAAAATGTTTTTAATAAAAACGTACCATAAGGTGTTTGAACGTATTTACTATTTGCTACACGCGAAACTGTTGAAATATCTAAACCTACTTTATCAGCAATGTCTTTTAAAATCATTGGTTTTAATTTAGATTCATCGCCCGTAGCAAAATACTCTTGTTGATATTCCATAATACAGTGCATTGACACTAACATGGTTTGATGACGTTGTTGAAGGGCTTCAATAAACCATTGAGCCGATTCAATTTTTCCTTTTACAAATGAACTTGCCTCTTTAATGGATTTTTCTTTTGCTCTAGAATATTCCTTCAACATTTCAATATAATCCGCACTGATTTTAAGTTCCGGTAAATTACGTTGGTTAATGCTTAACTCTGGGATACCATCTACCACACTAATATTAAAGTCGGGCACTACCTCCGACATTTGTCCTTTATTATCTCCTTCGGAGTTTCCTGGACGTGGATTTAGGTGTGTTATCTCTGCAATGATGTCTTTTAAATCATCATCTTCAATATTTAACTTACGAATAATTTTATCGTAGTGTTTTTTAGAAAATTCATCCATCATGGTTTTCACCACTTCAATTGCTAAATGCGTTTCTTTAGCTTTAATTGGTTTTCTTTCGAGTTGTATTAACAAACATTCTTGTAATGTTCTTGCCCCAACACCAGCTGGATCAAATTCTTGAATGGTTTTTAGAACTTCTTCTAATTCTTCTTTCGTCGTATTTGTGTTTTGAGAAAACGCTAAGTCGTCCACAATTAAATCTAAGTCTCGACGAATGTATCCGTCTTCATCAATACAACCAATTAAATATAATCCAATAGAAAATTGTTTCTCGGTTAAATCTCTTAATCCTAATTGTTCTTCTAATTGTGAATGAAAATCTGGTCCTTCCACAACTACTGTTTGAAACACTTCATCGTCGGCACTTCTATTGGATATCTCGTATTTATAAGCATCCAAATCGCCAGCATCCATGTAATCTTCTAACTCATAGCCATCATCAATTTTATCAACTTCTTTTTCCTCGTAATCGCTTACATCTTCAGAATCTGAATTATCAACCTCATCATATTCATTTTCTAATTCTTCAGAATCAGATAAACTATCATCTTCTTCTAAAGCTGGATTTAACTCAAGCTCTTCTTTAATTCTTTGTTCTAGAGCTACAGTAGGCAACTGCAACAACTTCATTAATTGAATTTGCTGCGGCGACAATTTTTGTAATAACTTTAAATGTTGCGTTTGCTTAAGTGCCATAATACTGAAGCAAATATACAAAAAAGAGCCACGAAAATTATTCGTGGCTCATAACTAATTTTTAATTAAATTAATAGTTATAGTATGGTGCAATCATGGCATAAACCACAACGCCTGTGATAGTTACATATAGCCAAATTGGGTAACTAAAACGTGTGATTTTTTTGTGTTTTACTCTATCATCTTTTAAAGCGTAATAAAACGATAACAAAATCATTGGCAATACAATAACAGCTAAAAAAATATGGCTTAATAAAATCACTAAATAAATAGGTCTAATGCCCGAAACTAAAGCCAATTCTGTTTGCTCTAAAACTTCATTGTGGTTAACGTCTCCAAATTTTGTATCAGGAATAAAATAATGTGCTGTTACATAAGAAATTAAAAACAAGGATGATAATAAAAAAGCGGTTAGGTTTAATTTTTTATGTAGCTCAATGTTTCTTTTTTTAATAGCCCATAATGATGCCATTAACAAAACACTGCATGAACCATTTAAAAAAGCATTTAGCATTGGAAGTTTATAAATAAATGCTGGAAAAGTATCAGGAACCGGAATTAATTTTTGATTTAAAACAACAACCACCACACAAATTAATGCGCTCACAGCTAATACAATTTTAAAAACTGTTTTGTCGTTTTGTTTACTTAGTACTGATTGTGTGTCCATTTTAGTGTGTTGTAAATGTTCCTTTAAATTTGGTAAAGATAGTGTTTTCAAAAAACAATTGAGCGTCCACTACATATTGATTTTCTGTTGTCGTGTATTTTATTTCTACATTAAAAGCGGGATGCTGCGTAGGAATAATCATACCAGTAAACTTAATGTTACTACCTAAGGTTAATGTTAAGTTTTTTCCAAGCTCTTGTTGCAATAATTCTTTAATAAGTTGCGTTTGACAAACACCTGGCATTACGGGCATTTGTTCGAAGTGACCTTTAAATATATCGTGATTCGCATTTAACTTAATGGTAGCTGCAATGGTTGAATCATCTGCTTTATTGGATGTTTCTATTGTATAAAAATCGTTTAGCAAAAAAGTATCTGTCATGTTATTCGTCTATTTTATTAAGTTCGGTTTTAATTTTTACAAGTCCAAACTGCGTGCATTTAATCTGAGTATAAGTGTTTGTTTCGGTAGCAAATTTATAAGTTATAAAACATGATTTTCTGTTTTTATTAAATATGTTTTGAGAAGAAATACCTTTTAAAGAATCGGCAATAATGTATCTGTGTTTATATCCCTCTAACTCATAATACGATTTAACTTTTTTGTTGCTACAATATCCAGCACTTTTATCAAAAACATCCAACAATAACATTTGTTTAAAATTAGATAACAATGCTTTTATTAATGTTGGTTTATTTAAGGGTTCAAATACATAGGCCGCGTTCATCTCATTATTTTTCCATTCAAAATCAAACATTTTCATGCCGATTTCCGTTACAAAAATAATGTGTGTAGAAACAGAATCGGTTTGTTTAACGATAATAATGCCTGTTAAATGATTTTTTAAAACATCAATAGAAGCTTTGTACTTTATTGCTTTAGTTTTGTTTAAAACTGGCTCAAAGGCTTTGTTTGTAATGACAACGCGATTGCATTGTTTTGGGTGTTTAAATTTAGAAATACGACAAGAAACCAAAAAGCAAAATAGAAAAAAACTACTTAACAATAAATATGGTTTCCGCAATTGGTGCATTTAGTTTTTTGTTGGAAAAATCAAGCGACGTTAAATCTTCGTTGCTTTCAATCATTTCCATTTTAGCCACCGAAGTTACGGTTTTATCAAAATACAAGTTGATTTTTTTGAAAGTTTCTTTCATGTTTTTTACCTGAGGTATGAGTTCCAATTTATAGTATTTATCATTTTCAAAATAACTGGTTTTAAACTTATTTGACTTGAAAATAGTTCCTTGTACACAAGACAGCATGATGTCATTAATTTCCTTAAACACCTTATTACTGTTCATGTCGTACTTGGTTGTTTTCTTCTCGTCTTTAATAATGACTTTATCTTTATTAATCACGATTAAATATTTTGATGGTGTCTTGTATTCCCAGCGTAATAAATTTTCTTTTTTAAATACAAAATGCCCCTTGCTAATAATTTTTTCGGACAACATGCTTAAGTTTTTTTCTTGCGTAAAATCCGACTCAATGGATGTTGTAGCCTTACTCATGCTTTCAATTTTTTGTTTCAAAGCAGTAGTGTCTTTAACTGTTTTAAAGCCTTGAGAAAAACTAATAATGGGAAATAATATGAAAATAAGCGTTTTATACATAGATCAAAAGTAGAAAATAGCTGTTGAAATTAATGCTCCTTTTTGTTAAGAAACATTAAGAAGATAATCCCCATTTTTTCTTCCAAGATTCTATAAATGGAGGAACAGTAATATATAGTTCCTTAGTAACAGGAGCCATAAATACCTGCGTGCTTCTTCCTGTGCAGGCCACAAAACCATGTTTTACACTTATCACTTGATATTCAAATATTAATTTAGCAGCTGGCGTATCAATCAAGGTGGTTTCAATTCTCACACTATCACCATACTCTAACACTCTTTTAAAATTTACTTGTAAATCTACTAAAGGTACTGCTAACTGGCCATGTTCAAATATATCCATGTATCCTAAACCATATTGTTTACCAAAAGCTTCTCGTCCATCTTCAAAATAACGAACATAATGTCCGTGCCAAACTACTCTTAAAGAATCGACTTCACTAAATTTAATAGCATGTTCTATTGTATTTTTTAACATGTTTCAAAGATAGAATGTTTTTTAATTAAAATGATATAGGAACATTTATCATGGGTTTTTTTCATTCATATTTCAACTTGTCCATCTGTTAATTTTGTTAAAACTAGACAAAAAACAGTATTCAACTGTTTGTTTTCGAGTTTTTGTTTCGTTATATTTGTATGACAATTAACTATAAAATTATAAACATGAAAAAAATTTACACTTTAGCCCTTGCTAGCGTTGCTCTTTTTGGGACAATGTCGGCACAACAAAACCCATTTGATTCAAATGGTGGGAAACACAAAGCAGTGTTAGCACCAAATGCTAAAATGCCTTACTCAAAAGTAAAACCAAATGTTCCTGCTACAAATGCAAAAACAACCTCTCCAGTATTTAGACGTTTAGTTGAGCCTATTGGTGATATTATGACTAACAAAGGATTATTGTTAGATGGTTCGCCTTCTGCAAACCAGGATTTATTTTTATCTCCTATGTTTATGGATTCAACGGTGATTTATTCTTCAACAGTAAACCGAACTGTTAGTGACCATTTAATGGGAACCATTTTAGATTTAAAATCTACTTTATTAGATGCTAGCTTCACTTCTATTGTTAACAGCACAGAAGGTTTCAGTATTGACTCATTATTTATTCCTGCTTCTTATGTAAAAGTGACTCCAGATGTAGATACTTTATACACATGGGTAGTTTGGGGTGATACAACTCAAACAACTGTTTGGAACAAAAGATTAACTTCAGCTTTATGGGTTGCACCTATTAGCGGATGGAGAACAAATGTTTTAGGTTCTAAATTATCTGGCGCTATTGGTGCTGCTGGAAATAAAGTTAAATCTTCGGTTCCTACCACAAACAGAGTATTAGTAAAATATGTATTAGCTCCAGATGATTCTACATCTTCAGGGTTCTTTAAATACATTACTATAAAATTACCTACTCCAGTTAATATTCCAGCAAACAATTTAGTGTCTTGTTTCTTCTCTTTTGTACCAGGTGGTGCTACTTATGCTCCAGGATCTTGTATTTATGCGTTTACTGGGGCAACTACTCCTCAAAATCGTAATGGTTTTGCTCCAATTGTTTGGGGTCAAACAAATCCAGCTTTAACTGCGTTAGCGGATTATGTTGATCATCAAGTAGATTTAGATGGTTACAATATGGGTCAATCATATTTCAAACAATTAAGACATTTACAATATCCAGCAGCTTATGCAGCTCACCATTGGGGAGATTTAACTAGCGCTCCTGCTATTGTTTACTCTGTATATGGTCCAAATGCACCAGTTGGTGTAACTGAATTAGAGAAAACAGGCGTTGCTTTAAGCCAAAACATGCCAAACCCTTTCACTAAAGAATCTGTTGTAAGATTTACTTTAGCTAAAGATGTTAACTCTGCATTATTTACTGTAACTGATATTATGGGGCGTGTTGTAACTTCTGAAAATGTTGCTACAACTACTGGTACTCACGCTGTTAAGTTAGCTGCATATGCTGCAGGTGTATACTACTACTCTTTAAATGTAGATGGTGTAGTTACAACTAAAAAAATGATTGTAGAATAATCACTACTTATTTTGCTTGAAAGCCACCTGTTTAACAGGTGGCTTTTTTTATTCCTTCATTTTTAGTATATTTGATATAGTATTCATTCTTAAACTTATTATTATGAAAAAAATTTACTCGTTAATCTGTTCGCTTTCAATAGGATCTGTTTTACTGGCTCAAAGCCCCGCTAACACCATGTATGAAAGTACAAGTGATTTAATTCCTACAGCAAAAAAAATTCCTACTAAAGGTGGTTTAAAGGTTTCGGCAACAGGATTTGCTGGCCGTTTTGACCCAGCTTATAGTGTTATGACAATAAACGGTGTGCAAGATGCAGAAATTGCAGGAGGCTCAGCTGGAACAAAAGTTGGCGTGTTTGTTACTGGTACTAATTGTGATTCTACATTAACTACCTGTTTTAGTACTACTAGCAATTATATTACTACCCATAAATTTGGGATGAACTTTGATCCAATTTATAGTATTGCTCATGACCAAGTTAATTTTGCTCCACTTTTAACTATGACTGAAACCATGTTTTTAGACACCGTTTGGGTTGGGAATTTTTACCAAAGAGTCACAAACTTTAATGATACCTTATTGGTTGAAATTGTTTGGGGCGACTCAACAAACACTGCTGTTTACGCACCTTTTTCGTTTGCAGCACCGAACAATTATATGGGAACGTTTTTAGGCCCAAAATTTAATACTTCTGCTTTACAGGGCAACACTTCTTTTTTAACAGCTCCTGCATTAAACAAAAAAGTAATTAAATATGTTTTAACGGCTGCTGATACAACCTTAACTAATAATACTGGATACATTCCTGTTGTGGTTAATGGCTCGGCTGGTCAAATGATTCCAGCAGGAAGCATCGTATCTGCAGTAGCTACATTTATTCCTGGCCAACCAAATGTACCAGTTGGTGCGGTTGCTTATAATCCTGGTGCGGGAGCTTCCCCTCAAACAACTAATGGTATGGTAGCTAGACTTTATGTACAAAATAGTCCTGCAACACCTGTAGTAACTCAAAATTGGTTTGATGATGTGGCTGTTGGAAAAAACCACACAGTTTATACTTTTAAAAGAGAGCGTTATGGAATGACTGGTGCTTTTCCAGGCTTAAGATCTTCATCTAGTCGTGCATATATGATGGATTTTTCTATCACAGTGCCTGTTCCACAATCCCTAAAAGAAATAGAAAAAATTGGGTTTAGTTTAGGTCAAAACACTCCTAATCCTTATACTAATAACTCAACTATTAAATATGCTTTATTAAAAGACGCTAATTCAGCTGTTTTTACAGTAGCGGATGTTACAGGACGAATCATTTCTTCAGAAAAAGTTTCTTCAAACACTGGCGCACATACTATTAATTTAGGAGCATATGCCTCAGGCTTATACTACTATTCGTTAAATGTTGACGGAAACGTTTCAACTAAAAAAATGATTGTAGAATAATCTATTCTATAAATAAAAACACAAAGCCCGCTCTATAAATATAGAGCGGGCTTTGTGTGGTATGATAATTCCTAAATTATTATGGTTGTTTTGTTCCTGTAAAGGTAAAGGAACCTATAGCATTAACAGTTAAAGAACTACCAAAGGTGAGATTAATATTATTACTATTAGGTAACTTACCATCATAACCGCCGCTTGAGTTTAAAACTAATTGTGAAGCTTGAGTGATTACTTGACCAGCAGAATCTGTGGTTAAATTCAAATTAACTACTTGACAACTTGTTCGGGTAACCGTTAAAGTTCCAGAGATATATGGTTCCAAAGTGGTGATGCCACTACCTTGATATGTTCCGTTATTGTTAGAATTAAAACAAGTTACCGTTGGTGTTACAACCGGGTCTGGTTCTGGTGTTTCTTCCTTTTTGTTACAAGCAATAACGCTTAAAGAAACTAATGCTATTAATAAGGCTTGTTTTAAATTCAATGCTACTGTCATAATGGTGTTATTTATAATAAAGATAATAAAATTTTCGATTCAATTAATCTTCCACTTCTGCTGGTTTAACAATCATACTCGTTATTTTTTCAAACACAACAATCGCTTCGTCTACACTTTTAATGCTTTCGATAGTAAGCCACAGTTTACTGTTCTGCTCTTTTAAGGCTGTTTGTTTAGGTGTTTTTTGCGCATAAGAAAGAACCGCTTTAAACATGGACGAATTATAATATTCGCTGTCTTGCTTACTTAAAAAGTACGCTAGCATTTTATTGTTTTTCAAAGTAATTTTCTCGAAGCCTAATTTCATGGCTGCCCAACGCATACGAACTACATTAATTAGTTCTGATACTTCAATCGGTAATGGTCCAAAACGATCTCTTAAATTATTTTCAAACGTGAGTAGTTCTTCTGTTTTTGTAAAATTATCTAATTCTCTATACAGCAATAAACGCTCTGTTAAATTACTCACATATGTATCAGGAATCAATAATTGTAAATCGGTATCAACTACTGTATCCTTTACAAACTGCCGAGAAAAAACCGATTTATCAGCACTTGCACCTTCTCCGTCATTAACCACATCTTTATACCAATCTTCTTGTTTTAATTCTTCAATGGCTTCATTTAAAATTTTCATATAAGTATCAAAACCCATATCATTTATAAAACCACTTTGCTCGCCACCTAATAAATTACCGGCTCCACGAATATCTAAATCGCGCATCGCTATTTGAAAGCCACTTCCTAAATCACTAAACTCAACAATAGCCGTTAATCGTTTTCTGGCCTCTGTGGTTAAACTAACAAAGGGCGGCGTTAATAAATAACAGAATGCTTTTTTATTGCTCCGCCCTACTCGTCCGCGCATTTGGTGCAAATCACTTAATCCAAAATTTTGAGAATCATTAATAATAATTGTATTGGCATTACTGATATCTAAACCCGATTCGATAATCGTTGTTGCCACTAAAATATCAAATTCTCCTTCAATAAAACTCAACATCACATCTTCCAACTTATCTCCGTCCATTTGCCCGTGCCCAACCGCCACTCGTGCTTCTGGAACTAAACGCTGAATAATTCCAGCAACCTCTTGTATGCTTTGTACTTTATTATGAACGAAATACACTTGTCCGCCACGACTTAACTCATAAGAAATCGCATCTCTAATCGCTTCTTCGCTAAACGAAATTAATTCGGTTTGTACTGGATAACGATTTGCTGGAGGTGTTGAAATGACTGATAAATCGCGCGCACCCATTAAACTAAATTGTAACGTTCTAGGGATTGGGGTTGCCGTTAATGTTAATGTATCAACGGTTGTTTTGAATGTTTTGAGTTTGTCTTTGATACCAACTCCAAATTTTTGTTCTTCATCAATGATCAATAATCCTAAATCTTTAAACTTAATATCCTTACCAACAATTTTATGCGTACCAATTAAAATATCAATTTTACCCTCCGTTGTTTGAGCTATAATTTCCTTGACTTCTTTCGCACTACGGAAACGATTTATATAACTGATATTACAAGGCAAGTCTTTTAAACGCTCTTTAAATGTTTTGTAATGCTGATAGGCCAAAATAGTTGTCGGGACTAAAATAGCCACTTGCTTACTATCACACACCGCTTTAAACGCTGCACGAATAGCTATTTCTGTTTTACCGAAACCAACATCACCGCAAACCAATCGGTCCATTGGATGTGGTTTTTCCATATCGCGCTTTACATCGGCAGTAACTTTTATTTGATCGGGAGTGTCTTCATAAATAAAAGATGCCTCTAGTTCGTGTTGCAAATAATTATCTACAGGAAAACGATGACCTGGTTGTGCTTTACGCTTCGCATATAATTTAATTAAATCATAAGCAACCTCTTTTACGTTTTTCTTCGTTTTTTGTTTTAAAGTGCTCCAAGTAGTTGAACCAATTTTATCAATTCGCGGAACATTTCCTTCTTTACCTGTATACTTACTAATGCGATGTAAGCTATGAATACTCACATACAAGAAGTCATTATCTTTATATACCAACTTTACTGCTTCCTGTTCTTTACCGTTAGCATTAATTTTTACTAAGCCACCAAAACGTCCAATACCATGGTCGATGTGAGTCACAAAGTCTCCAGGATTAAGCGATAAAATTTCTTTTAGCGTTAATGATTCGGCTGTTTTATATTTTGTTTCTTTTAAATGAAAACGATGGTAGCGTTCAAAAATTTGATGATCGGTATAACACGCCACTTTTAAATCGTGATCAATAAAGCCTTCATGAATATTGATATTCACATGCTCAATTAAGCCATCTGCTGTGCGATGTTCTTTTGATAATAAATCATTAAAAATGGTGTGTAATCGCTCAGCTTGTTTGGTATTGTCTGTTGTTAAGTAGTTTTTATACCCCTTGGCTTTATTGGCTTTCAGATCGTTAATCAACATGTCAAAATTCTTATTGAACTGCGGTTGATTGCTTTGATTAAACGCTACTTCTTGAGAAGCGATGTGTTTATTAACACCATATTCAATTAAATGAAATGGTTTGATAAAAGAAATAAACTCATCGCCTGTGATATATAATTCATGTGGTGGCAAATGTTCAACCGTTCCAGATAAATTAGAAAATGCTTTTTCTGTTTTTTCAAATAGCTTATCGATTGTGTCTTTTGAAAATAACACATCATCAAAACACATAAACGTGTCTTCAGAAATGTAATCAAAAATAGACTGACGAACTTCAATCACTTGATTGGATTGTATATCAGGAATAATGGTTACAAAATCGTAATTGTGATTCGATAACTGAGTGGCAGGATCAAAGGTTTTTATCGCATCTACATCATTACCAAATAACTCTATACGATATGGCAATTCATGAGCAAATGAATACACATCCACAATACCACCTCGTATGGCATACTGACCAGGTTCCGCCACAAAATCACACAACTCAAAATTATAACTCAATAAAAATTCTTGAATAAAATCAATACTGAGTTTATCGCCTTTTTTAATGACTAGGGTGTTCTTACTTAAACTGGTTTTTGAAGCTACTTTCTCAGCCAAGGCTGCTGCATAAGTAACCACAATGCCCGAGTAATTTTCTTTGCTTAACTGACTTAGTGTTTCTGCTCTTTCTTGAACAGAAGCGTTGCTCGTTTTTTCTTCTTTGTAAGGAACTTTATAACTCTCAGGGAAATAATGAATGTGTTTTTCGGGAAGCAGCGCTTGTAAATCATTTAAGATGTAAGCCGCTTTTTCTTTGTCGTTGCAAACAATAAAAAAATTAGAAGAAGTATTTTGAAATAAATCATTTACCAAAAAGGCAAAAGAACTCCCGCGCAAACCCGAAATAAATACATTTGTATTAAGATTTGCTTGCTTTTGTTTTAACTCTCCCCAAAACTTACCGTTCCACCACATTGCGCCACAAAAATAAGAAACTATTTTAGTATAAAGCTGACGATGTTTGTAAAAGAATCATGATTTTTTACTCTTTGAAATTATACATTAACTCAACAAATGAGTGGTTACCTACATTGGTTGTTTTTGTGATTTTATAGGCAGCCTCTTGTGACTATTAATAAAATCAAGGATTTTGGTACTATTTAAAGATTAAACCATTTTTAGAAATCCTATAATTATGTGTTAAACAAAATTATTACCTTACTTTTTTTTAGACTTTTGTAAAAAAACAGTTATGATTCGCTCTCTATCTTTTATACTCTTCTTTTTAGGTTTAATCCACCATTCTTTTGCACAATCACATCAAAAGCGTAAAGTTTTATTTTTAGGAAACAGTTATACTTACGTTAATAATTTACCACAACTAATAAAAGACATTGCCTTGGCTAATGGTGATACATTGGTGTTTGATAGTAACTGTCCTGGCGGACATACGTTTAATAATCATTTTAATAATGCAACGAGTCTTTCAAAAATAAATGCTCAAGCGTGGGATTGTGTTATTTTGCAAGCACAAAGCCAAGAACCTTCTTTTTCTCCGGGACAAGTAGCCGCACAAACATTACCCTATGCTATTAAATTAGATAGCTTAATTAAAAACAATAATGCTTGCACTGAAACCGTGTTTTTTGAGACTTGGGGCAGAAAGAATGGCGACGCATCCAATTGTGGCTCATATCCACCAATATGCACGTATACAGGTATGCAAAACAGATTAAGAGCTTCTTATAAATTATTTGCTGATACAACTCAATCCATTATGGCTCCCGCAGGAGAGGCTTGGAGAAAATCCATTGCACAAAATCCAAGTTTAGAGTTATATAGTTCCGATCAAAGCCATCCAGCATTAGAAGGCTCTTATTTAACCGCTTGCGTGTTTTACGAAACCTTATTTCATAAAAGTGTGTTGAGTAATACTTACACAGCAGGTGTTTCTTCAACTAATGTAAACTTCTTACAACAAATTGCACACGATGTAGTGAATGATAGTTTAATGACCTGGAACATCGGAAAATACAATCCTTGTGGCACAACAGGCTTAAATCAATTATCTTCTAAACACAACATTGTATTATACCCAAATCCTGCGCAAAACGTATTACAGACTAATACAAACGCTTCTTACAAAATTTATGATGTGCTTGGAAACCTTTGTTTATCAGGCAATAAAAGCAACGCCATTAATGTTGAATCATTAAAAAGTGGTGTATATTTTATTGAATTGTATTCTTTTGATTCAACTAAAAAAATAAGGTTTGTGAAGGAGTAATTTGTTTCAAGGTACCAAATTGGCACCTTGAATTTCTTAGTTATAAATTTCGTTTGAGGTCGCAAATTGCGACCTCAATTTATTTTGCTACAATTTGTAGCCATCAGCTGCTATAAAATAATTTATTTTTGTTTCAGAAACTATTTATTTTATGGAGAAAGCTAATTTAACAACCTTGCCTGACGAGGTTTTACTGAACAAAATTTACATGATACGCAATCAAAAAGTAATGCTAGACAGAGATTTAGCAGAATTGTACGGAGTAGAAACAAAACGTTTAAAAGAACAAGTAAAGCGAAATATAGAACGTTTTCCTGATGATTTTATGTTTGAGCTAAGTGATTTAGAGTTTACTAATTGGAGGTCGCAATTTGCGACCTCCAATTCAGATAAAATGGGGTTAAGATATAAGCCATTTTGTTTTACCGAACACGGCGTGTTAATGCTTTCCTCTGTTTTAAACAGCCCAAAAGCCATACAAGTTAATATACAAATTATGCGTGTGTTTACGCATATAAGACAATCATTAGCCGATAATACAGAGTTACGGCTTCTTATTGAAGAACTGCGAAAGAAAACAGACAACAATACCAAAAATATTGAAGTGGTATTTCAATACTTTGATGAATTATTGGATAAAAAAGAAAAGGTAAAACCAAGAACTCAAATTGGTTATAAAATTGGGAAGAAATAAAAACCGCCTAATTAGTTTAGTAATAATAAATGAGTTTTTACTTGTACCGTATAACAAATTTAAAAAATTTGTTATACGGTACTTTTTTATAAACACAAAAAAACAAAAACACATGAAAAAACTTTTACTTATTTTTATTTTTGCAATTGCCATTACATCAAAAGCCTCGGCATTTAGAGATACACTTCAAATTTTTAGCATTGGATTTACTGCCACTTGCGAACACTATGCTAATGGCCTTGGTTCTGGGACCCCAATAACATCTTATACCTGTAATGTCAATGATACAATTGTTTTTAAACAAGGAATAATGTTACCTGCAGTTAATTTTACTGTTAGTACTACTCCCTTTTTGTCAATACCATACACTGCGTATTTTCAATATAAAATTGTGAGTGCAGATGCTCCAAGTTTCATGGTTTCAGCAAATTTTTCCACAACAACTCAAACAGTCATTACTGTATATGTTAATAACATTACAACAGAGGTCGCTGAAAAAACAAAAACAAAAAACCTTACGTTATTTCCAAACCCAACAAAAAACACATTTACTATTGCAAATTTAAAAACCGCAAACATCAGTGTTTACAACCAACTTGGCAGCCTTGTAAAACAACAAGCTTTTGAGAACGAAACCATTTCAGTAAACATTGCTGATTTACCACAAGGTATTTATATGATTGAAGTGTGGACGGATGGTAAAAGAAATGTAAGTAAATTGGTGAAGGAGTAAAATTATATTAAGCACTAAAAATCAAAAAAATATGAAAAAAATATTCTTAAGCGCTTTATTAATAATTGGCATTACATACGCTTCAATTGGGCAGTGTTTATGGCAGCCTGTTGGAACCACAACTGGTTTTTCTGCAGGACAAGCACAATTAACGGTAATAGCACTAGATACCACCTCAGGTGTTCCTTATGTAATATATAAGGACGATGCAAATGGCGGAAAAGCAACTGTACAAAAATTTAATGGTACTAATTGGCAAATGGTAGGCACAGCAGGGTTTTCAATAGGGGGGACGGTAGATTATTGTGATATTGCTATTGATCCTAACGGAACACCCTATGTTGTATACCAAGACAATACAAGTGGTAAAGCCACCGTACAAAAATTTAACGGCACTAGTTGGCAGGTTGTGGGCACGGCTGGATTTACACCTGGAGTTAGTTCAAATTACACATCTATAGCTATAGACCAAAGCGGTATGGTTTATGTCGCTTATAGGGAATACTACGGCGCGGCCACGCTTGGAAGTGCTATGGTGCAAAAATTTAATGGAACTAGTTGGCAAGCTATGAGCGCAGTAGGTCTTTCTTACGGTGATCCAGCTTACATATCTATCGCAGTGGATTACAATGGCATCCCTTATATAGCATATAGAGATGCGGGCTATAGTAACAATAGGGCTTGCGTAAAAAAATATAATGGTACTAGTTGGCAGGCTGTTGGAGCATTAGCGTTTTCTGCGGGACAAGCAGATTATGTTTCAATTGCAATAGACCAAAGTAATACTCCTTATGTCGCATATATGGATGGTTCTAGTGCCTCTAAAGCAACTTGTAAAAAATTCAACGGTACTAGTTGGCAAACGGTAGGCGTAATTGGATTTTCATCAGGTCAAGCAGCGTATACCTCAATCGCGATTAACCCAAGCGGCATTCCTTATGTAGCATACAGAGATATTACAAGCGGTTATAAAGCTACTGTAAAATTATTTAACGGCACAAACTGGCAGACGGTTGGTATACTTGGATTTACCGCAGGCGACGCATATTTTACAAATCTAGTTATCGACGCAACAGGCACTCCTTATGTAGTTTACAGAGACACACCGAATGGATATGCTGCAAATGTAATGAAATATGCATGCGGCACAGTTACTGGAATTAATGAAACGAATGATTTTGATAATAATTTTGCTTTATATCCTAATCCCACAAAAAATACGTTTACGGTGTCTGACTTAAAAACAGCAAATATTAGTGTTTACAACCAACTAGGCAGCCTTGTAAAACAACAAGCTTTCGAAAATGAAACTATTTCATTAAGCATAGCTGATTTACCACAAGGTATTTATATGGTTGAAGTGTTGGTTGATGGTAAAAGAAATGTAAGTAAATTGGTGAAGGAGTAATGATTTTGTTTAAAGACACTGATTTTGCAAATCCAAAACAATTAATTACTCAAACAATACCTGGAATTTTTGCAATTATTCCATTTACTTATTTGTTGTTTATTTTTATCCCTGAGCTTAAAGAGTTTTCTGAAAAACATTTTGAGTTGATTATTACTGCTTATCTGTTTTTTTCAATCTTATTTGGGGCATTAATCAATGAAATTGGTTCTTGGATTGAAGAAATTTATGATAAAACACTTAACACTCAAAATGAATGGAACAACTATTTATTACAATCTAAAAATGATTTAATTGTACATTCTGTAATTAGTGCTGTAGTTATGCGATTAAAATTCAATATAAACATGTTAGTTTCAATTTTATTGTTTGATATTGGATTAATCTTAATTGCTATTAAAACCAAAGAGCATCATTGTTTAACAGTTATAATCATTTTCTTATCAAGCCTCCTTATTGTTTTTCTTTATAAAACAGGAGAAGATATGGCAAAAGGTCTTCATAACTATAGAAAATTATTAAATAGCAAAAACACTACGCCTTCTTTACCTGCATCTTCTCAAAGAAGATGTTGCTGTAAACGTGAACGTTCATAAAAACAAAAACCGTAGCTCATCACTACGGTTTTTTTGTTACTCGTCATCGCGAGGCACGAAGCGATCTCAAACACAGCTACACTTTGTATGAGATTGCCTCTCACGCTGACGCGTGATCGCAATGATGGGAGCATTACTTCAAACTACCAATCATATCTTCAGGACGAACCCATTGATCAAATTGTTCGTTAGTTACATAACCTAACTCAATGGCTGCTTCACGTAAGGTTTTATTTCCTTTGTGTGCTGTCTTCGCAATTTTAGCCGCTTTTTCGTAACCAATATGCGTGTTTAATGCTGTTACCAACATTAACGAATTCTCTAAATGTTTTTTAATTTCTGGTAAGTTTGCTGTAATACCATCGCTACATTTCTCCGTAAACGATACACACGCATCACCAATTAAACGCGCAGATTGCAAAACGTTAGCTGCAATTAATGGTTTAAATACGTTTAATTCGAAATGTCCGTTTAATCCTCCAACAGTAGCTGCTACATCATTGCCTATCACCTGTGCGCAAACCATTGTTAATGCTTCTGGTTGAGTAGGATTTACTTTTCCTGGCATAATAGAAGATCCTGGCTCGTTGTCTGGAATCACAATTTCCCCTATTCCACAACGTGGTCCAGAAGATAACATACGAATATCGTTTGCTATTTTAAATAAAGCCACAGCGCTGCGTTTCAACGCTCCGCTTAATTCAATCATGGCATCGTGCGCTGCTAATGCCTCAAATTTGTTTGGAGCAGTTACAAAAGGTAAGCCTGTTAATTCAGCAATTTTTTTAGCCACTAACACATCATATCCTTTTGGTGTGTTTAATCCTGTTCCAACTGCTGTTCCGCCTAATGCTAATTCTTTAACGGCTTCTAAAGCATTTTTCAATGCACGAATACTCATGTTAATTTGTTGCACATATCCACTAAACTCTTGTCCTAACGACAAGGGCGTTGCATCCATAAAATGAGTACGGCCTGTTTTAATAATACCATCAAATTCTTTAACTTTTTTTGCTAAAGAATCGCGTAATTTTTCCATTCCTGGAATCGTGATTTCTACCACTTGCTTGTAAGCCGCAATGTGCATCGCTGTTGGATACGTATCGTTTGATGACTGAGATTTATTTACGTCATCATTTGGGTGTAATACTTTTGGTTCGTCGGTTAAAGCTCCTCCTTGCATCACATGTGCGCGGTATGCAATAACTTCATTCGCATTCATGTTACTTTGTGTACCCGAACCTGTTTGCCAAATAACTAATGGAAACTGATCATCTAATTTATGAGCTAAAATTTCATCACACGCTTTAGCAATTAAATCACATTTTTCTTTTGATAACACGCCTAATTCACAATTAGCTAATGCAGCGGCTTTTTTTAGATATCCAAAAGCATATATAATTTCCTTTGGCATACTAGCCTCAGGACCAATTTTAAAGTTGTTACGAGAACGTTCTGTTTGTGCTCCCCAATAAACATGCGCTGGTACTTTTACCTCGCCCATTGTATCTGTTTCGATTCTGAATTCCATTTGACTTTATTTTTTAGATGGGCGAATTTAGTAAAAAAATGGAACGTAGATAACGCAGAACATTAAGATTTTGTAAGATTTAAATCATGATAATAATATATAGCAGTGTTAACAACGTTATATTAAAAAATTTGGCGGTTATAAAAACTGTTTTTATATTTACAGACTGATTAGTCAATCATTATTTTGGATAAAATAGAAGAAATATTAAAAACAGCCCTCAAATTATTTGTCGAATTTGGGTTTCAGGCAACTCCTACAAGCAAAATTGCTAAAGAAGCCGGCGTGGCAAACGGCACTCTATTTCATTATTTCAAAACAAAAGAAGAACTTATTGTAGCATTATACACACATACTAATTCTCGTATAACAGAACATATAATTGATAATGCGATAAAAGACGAGTCTTTAGAATTAGAATTTAAATCTATTTACACAAACACGATAGAGTGGAACCAGGAAAATAAGACTGAATTTTACTTTATTCAGCAGTTTTCTACGTCGCCATTTTATCGCTTAATTTCATCTGAAGAAATTACAAAGCAAGCCAAACCACATTTAAATTTCTTGCAGCAAGGTATTAAGGCTGCAGTATTAAAGCCGCTGCCTGTTGAGTTGCTTTACACACTAATTAACAGTCACATTGCTGGCATTAATCAATACTTGTCGTCAGAAGATTTTTCAACAACTAAACAAAAGAAAATTATCAATGAATCATTCCAATTGCTATGGGATATGATCACATAAAAAATTTACTCTTACATAAAGTGATTAGTCAATCAATATATAAACAAAAAATCATTACTGATTAAAATCATGGGAAATAAGTGGTGTTAATAACTGGGGCTTCTTCTCGCATTGTTTATTAAAACCTGACTTTGTTTTTCACTCTCCATAATTTTTTGAATTTTTATACCTATTGATTCATCATTGGTTACCTCTATTTCTACAGGTTTTATTACTAGCTATTTTCGATCATTCATTTTATCAAATCTTCGTGCTGCTTCGTAAACAATATAACCACATTTAATAAATAGATTGGCAGTCTCTTTTTCTATGCTGGTTATATTTCCTTTAGTGTTGTTTATTCTTTATTGGATTTCGATAAGGAAGTGGGTGAAACTATACTATGTAGCCTTGGGAGATTTCTTTTTACTACAAAGCGTAAAAAATACAAAAAAGAGTAGCGTACATTTTTCAGCAAATCGAAAGGTATCACGTCCATTGTATACAAAAAACACACACGCCTTAAGTGATCCAGTTTGATGGGATATGGAGTTTTGCACACACAATAACACAAAAAATTTTTAGGGCACTTTTGGTTTTGACGCAGAAAAAGAGTTTCGGTTAAAAGAAATGCTACAATTCAAAAATATGTACAAAAAATAATACCAAATACATTTATTACATGGTCCAATTACGGTGGTCATGCTGAACTTGATTCAGCATCTCAGATACCCTGAATCAAGTTCAGAGTGACTAAATGCTTCGACTATCTATTACTTATAAATGGTATAAGTTTCACGTGGAACTATAAATAGTAGGATTTACCTCTATATATTCTTATTCATAAAAAATAATTGTAATAAAAAAGCCCCAGAAGAAATATCTACTGGGGCCATTTGTTATATGTGGAACTTATAGGTGTTTGAAGATATAAATTGTACTAGAGTAGGAGTTAGAGTCTTTTGCTTTCAGGTTAGATAATAATCCAACCCACAATGCTTTAATTAAATTTATAGAGCCGGTCTTACATTTCTCGCTAAGCATAGAAACATAGAAGCTATCAAACTTCATGGGTTTAGTTTCTACTAATTTAAAACCATTATTCTCTAATAAAGACTTCATAGATGTTAATTCGAAATGGTGAAGGTGACGAGGAACATCATAAGCTGCCCAAAACTCTTTATAATATTGTGCGTCATAAGAAACATGATTAGGAACTGCTATGATTAAAACACCATCCTTTTTAAGCTTTGCTTTAAAGAAAGCTAAAGTCTCAGGCATATCAATTACATGTTCTAATACATGCCACAATGTAATAGCATCAACTTGCCTGTCTTTAATAAATGTCGTAACATTTTCTTTATTTGAATAAACACTTAAGTCTTGGTCTGAAGCAATCTTTCTTGCACTATCATCAGGCTCCATTCCAATAGTATTCCAACCAGCTTCTTTACAAGCGGCTAAAAACATCCCGGTTCCGCATCCATAGTCCAAGATAGTTCCACGTGAAACATAAGAAGAAACTAAGCGAATCTTCTTATTAAGTGTGTGGTTTCTTACAATATGGTATAGCTTATTTACTATACCTTTCTTTGTGTTAGTATGAGAAACATATTCCTCAGCTTTATAATAATCCCCTAAAACAGAATCTGAAGGACGAGGATTTGTAAATTTAAATCCACACATCTTACAGGAAATAATATTAAAATCATCCTTACTTACTGTATGGTCTTTACAAACTAAAAAAGGCTCAAACTGATTTGAGCCACACACTAAACATTTTTCTATAGTTAACATATTTAATTCTAGTTGTTCCACGTGGAACGTTTATATTTATCTGCCCAAATGTACTAACAAAACAGAAATGTCTGCCGGGTTAATTCCTGAAATTCGACTAGCTTGACCAATAGTAGTTGGGCGTAGTTTTGTCCATTTATCTTTAGCTTCCAAAGACAAACTAGCCACTGCTTTAAAATCAAAGTCTGGTTTAATTTTATAGTTATCTAGTTTGGCAACCTTTTCTGCATTTTCTTTTTCTCTCTCAATATAGCCCTCGTACTTCATTAAAATCTCTGCTTGCATCATGGTGTCGGCATCCATACCAGTAACGATAGTTTTTAAGTCTGTGCAATTCTTAGCTAAATCAATAATGGAAACATCAGGACGAGACAACACATTAAAGTATCTGATTTTTTGAGTTAAAGGGGCAGAGTTAATGCTTTCTAAATAAAAATTTGTTTCTTCAGGTTCGGCGCTCGTATTCTTAAAATATTTAATTAGGTTTTCGTAGTTCGTAATCTTATCCGAAACTCGACCCATTCTTTCGTCACTTGCTAAACCAATAGAGTGGGACAGAGGTGTTAAACGAACATCAGCATTATCTTGCCGTAATAACAAACGATACTCTGAACGAGAAGTAAACATACGATAAGGTTCGTCGGTTCCTTTAGTAACCAAATCATCTATTAAAACTCCGATGTATGCTTCGTGGCGTTTTAAAATCAATGGATCTTTTTCGTTGATTTTTAAGTGTGCGTTGATACCTGCCATTTGACCTTGACATGCTGCTTCTTCATAACCTGTTGTTCCATTAATTTGACCAGCAAAATATAAGCCTCCTACTAACTTCGTTTCCAAAGTTAACTGTAATTGAGTAGGTGGAAAATAATCGTACTCGATGGCGTAACCTGGGCGGAACATTTTAGCGTTCTCAAAACCAGGAATTAATTTTAATGCTTTTTGTTGAACTTCAACTGGGAGAGATGTTGAAAATCCATTCACATAAATTTCAACGGTATCCCAACCTTCTGGTTCTACAAATAATTGATGTCTATCACGCTCCGAAAAACGTGTAATCTTATCTTCAATACTAGGACAATATCTAGGGCCTAAACCTTGAATACGTCCTGAGTACATGGGTGACTTTTCGAAACCTGTTCTTAAAATATCATGAACGTCTTGATTCGTATAAGTAATATGACAAGGAACTTGTTTTTTTACTGGGCGTCCATCATTAGAAATAAATGGAGAAGTATTATCCAAATAAGAGAATTTGTCAATAGCGACATCACCTTCTTGTTCTTCCATTTTAGAATAATCCAAAGAACGTCCATCAATACGAGGTGGCGTTCCGGTTTTCATTCTTCCGCTTTCAAACCCTAATTTTACTAATTGTTCGGTAATGCCATAAGAAGCAGATTCGCCACTACGACCGCCACCAATTTGTTTTTCTCCTAAGTGAATTAATCCATTCAAAAATGTTCCATTGGTTAATACAACAGCTTTAGCTTTAAATTCTAAGCCCATTCCTGTAACAACGCCCTCAACTCTTTTACCGTCTTTGGAAACGATTAATTCACGACACATGTCTTGCCAGAAATCAACATTAGGAGTTTGCTCTAACATTTCTCTCCAGGTTTGAGCAAATAACATTCTATCATTCTGTGTTCTTGGACTCCACATCGCAGGTCCTTTTGAACGATTCAACATTCTGAACTGGATAGCAGACTTATCAGAAACAATTCCGCTATAACCACCCAAAGCATCAATTTCACGAACAATTTGACCTTTTGCAATACCACCCATGGCGGGATTACAGCTCATTTGGGCAATGGTTTGCATGTTCATGGTAAGCAATAACACTTTAGAGCCCATATTAGCAGCAGCAGCAGCAGCCTCGCAACCTGCGTGACCCGCACCAACTACTATAATATCGTATTTTGAAGACATTGATTGAATGAACTAAAGAGAATCAAGACAGGAAGGATAAAGACTTGTATCTTTTCTGTAAAGCAGTCGCTTTGTTTCTATTATTAGATCATGTTTAATTTAGCCAATAATTCGTCGCGGTAAGAACCGCCTATTGGAATAACTTTTTTGTTTTCTTCTAACACAACTGTTTGATTTTCAATGGTTTGTATTTTATCGATTCGAGCAATGAAAGAACGATGTACACGAATAAAATCACCATTATTTAATTTTTTCTCAATGTCTTTCATTGTAGAGTGGATAGTGTAGCGCGTGTATTGTGTATTTAGAACCACATAATCCTTTAATGCCTCTACATAGAAAATGTCTTTTAAGTTTACTTTTACTAAGCGGCTGTTTGATTTTACAAATAAAATGTCTTTTGCTGCTTCATCTTTATTCTCCACTAAAGAGTATAAGAAATCACGTTCTTTTTGAACTTCAGTATCTTTCTTATGCTTGTACAAAGCCATTTCAATCGTTGAGTGTAAGTCAATTTCTTTGAATGGTTTTAAGATGTATCCGTAAGGTTCTGTAATTTTTGCTTTAGCCAGTGTGCTTTCGTCGGCATAAGCTGTTAAAAATATAGCAGGAATGTTATAATCTTTTTTTATAGTTTCAGCCACATCAATGCCTGTCATTGGACCTTTAATCATAATATCCATCAACACAATGTTTGGCTCCAGATCAACAATATTTTTAATAGCGTCGGCGCCATTATTACTAATTCCTAAAACATTATATCCTAGTTTTTTTAAGCTATTTTGAATGTCTTTAGCAACGATGCTTTCGTCTTCTACAATGTAAACGTTAATGTTATTATTCTCCATTTTCTATTTATTAAATTCTATACTAAAAATTGTTCCTTTACTTCTATTTAATTTGAGGGTCCCGCTAAGCTGCTCTACAAGAGTATCTACAAGCTGTAAACCTAATGTTTGCGTATTTTTTATATCGACATTTTCTGGAATTCCAATGCCGTTATCTCCTACTTCAATTTTCACTTTATTTTTATTCACCCCCAAAGTTACAAAGATTATTCCATCTCTATTATCAGTAAATGCATATTTTAATGAATTTGATATGATTTCGTTAATAATTAAACCGCAAGGTATTGATGCATCAAGGTTTAGCATCAATTCGTCGAGGGTTAAAATTAATTTTACTTTTTTGGTATTAATGGAGTAGGTATGAACCAGGTTTTTAGATAAAGTAGTAACATATTCTGAGAAATTAACCGACTCAAAGTTTTTGGTTTGATACAAACTTTCGTGAATAAAAGCCATTGATTTAATACGATTTTGACACTCTTTTAAGAGGTTTAGAGCGTATGTATCCCTAACATAAGATGATTGTAAATTAAGTATACTAGAGATAACCTGCATGTTATTTTTTACACGATGGTGAACCTCTTTTAAAAGCACGTTCTTTTCCCTTAGTGATTGGGTGATTTTTTCTTCGTTTATTTTGTTTTCGGTAATATCAAAGCCGATTCCTGATATTTCCATCACATTATTATTAGTGTCTTTTATTGGATACAATAAAATTTGACGAATAATTTTTTTACCAGACCTCTGTGTTCTTTCTGAAATAAATTCCACTTGTTTTCCTTGAAACGCTAAATCATATTTTTTATCCCAAACAGACTGGTATTCTGTTGTTTTATTACTTCGTATGCTCTTACCAATTTCTGGGTAATAACCATATAAATCAAAAATAGAATTAGCATAATTTTGATTGAAAGACGTTATCTTCAAATCCTTGCTAATAGTCCACATAAGCTGATCTCCACTTTCAAAAATAGCTTTTAATTTTGCAGATTGCTCAAGAATTTTATTTTCGTTTTCAATACGTTTGGTGATGTTTTGTGCAATAACGGAAACTTCAACTACTTCATTGTTTAATAGTATTGGGTACATGTAAATTTCTCTGTAAACATCACCAACGGGGTTAGTTGTTTTATGCGCAAAAATTAATGGTACACCTTTTAACACCGTTTGATATTTATCTATCCAAAAAATCTTTCGCTGCTGGTCTTGAATAGTATCTATAACCGTTATTCTTTTACCGTCCTTAATTTTTTTCTTAACCGTATTATTTTGTATTAAATCAAAATAATTTTTATTGTGTGATGTTAACTCTAGATTTCTATTAACCGTCCAAATTAAATGATCACCACTTTCAAAAATAGCTTTTAATTTAGCCGATTGTTCAATAATTTGTTTTTCGAAACGTTTATTCTCGGTGATATCATGCGCTAAACAAGCTACTTCAACAATTTCATTGTTAGCGTTTCTGATAGGATTTAAAAATATTTCGTTATAAATAATATTTCCATCTGGGCTAATTTGTTGTTTTTCGAGTTTTAAGGAATTACCAAAAAACACTTTTTTATATAAATTATACCAATAAGATTTGTACTCGGCTTGTTTTCTTTTATGTAATTGAGTGTGGAGTTGTGAATTTAAAACTGGCTGTACTTTATTGTAAAGTTTAAATACATTACTAAAGTTTTTATTAAAAGACGTTGCTTTAAACTCTTTGTCAACTGTCCAAATTAGATGAGATGAACTCTCGAAAATGGAATTTAATTTTGCGGCTTGATTAATAGATTGGTCTTGTAAATATCTAAGTTCAGTAACGTCGTTTGAAATACAAGAAATTTCTTCTACTGCTCCATTTTTTAAAATTGGGTGAATAAAAATTTGTCTATATAATTTTTTTTCGTTGGAGCCTAACTGTTCCGTGGTAAATTCAATACTGGTTGCTTTTTTAAATACTTCGTCATACTTAGTAATCCACCACTGATGATAGGCTTTTCCAACTTTTGTCGTTTGTGGTTTATATACTTTTTTATCTAACGTTGGTTTTACTCCATAAACATTAAACATATCGTCCGCAAAGTTTTGATTGAACGATGTAAAAAAATAATTTCTATCAACAGTCCAAATTAATTGAGTTCCGCTTTCAAAAATAGCTTGAAGCTTACCTGATTGTTCGATGATTTTTTGTTCAGCTAATCTTTTCTGAGTAGTATCTTGTCCAATAATAGCTATTTCAGAAATTTCTCCTTTACTGTTTCTAATTGGGTGTATAAAAATTTCGCGATAGTAGGTTTTACCTTTATGGCTCGTGTCTTTTATTTCGAAGTAATCAACCTTATTATCTTTCTTGTTCTTAAAAATATCTTTGTATTTATTTACCCAAAAAGATATGTTTGTCTGATTTTTAACTTTCGTATGAATTCTTGTAATATGTTCGCCTGTGGTTAAATTATGATCAAACAATAATTTAATATAATCTCCATAATTTTTATTAAATGATGTTATTTTCAAACTTCTATCAACCGTCCAAATTAAGTGAGATGTGTTATTAAAAATAGCCTCATACTTTGTGGTTTGAGTAACCAATTCATGTTGAATTTTTTGACGGTAATTAATTTCTTCTTTTAATTTCTTATTAGATTCTTCGGCAACTTCGGCTCGCAATTTTTCTCTTTGTAATTTTTTTTCTGCCGAAATGTTTGTAATAGTTGTTTGAACGACTGTTTTTCCATTATAAACAAAAGGAGCCGTTCGTAATTCTACATCAATAATGTTTCCTTTAGAAGTAGTAATTTTATAAGAACGATCAGATAATTCTTCTCCTTTAATGGCTCGTTGCATCCTATCTATGGCTTGTTGGCGTTGCTCAGGAATAATAAATTCAATTAAATATTTTCCTATTAGTTTTTTAGGGTCTTTTACTTCTAAAATTTGAGCTGCGGTTTTATTACCATAAATACAATACCCTTCGTGAATAAAAATGCCTATTGGTGATGTATCTAATAAATTTTTATAGTTATTCCATCGTTGCTCTAGCTCTATCTGAGCTATTTTTTCCTTGGTAATATCCCTGCTAATACCTAAAACAAATTTTATTTTTCCAGATTCGTCGTAAATGGGCGAATAATTATCTTCTAACCAAACTAATTTGCCTGATTTTGTTTTATATTCAAATGAAGTGCTAGTATGTTTTAAAGTATTGTTTTTTTGCTTTTTACCAATAATAGTTTCAAAGTTCTTATAGCCTTTCTTATCTACAACTATTTTACTTGCTAAGTTTCCATCTCTGTAAAAATCTTGTGGGGTATATCCTAATAATTTTTTTATTGATGAACTTATGTAAATATATTTCGGTTTAGGGTGGTAGGTATAAAAATATATTAAATCATTAGCGTTTTGCGTTATTTGCTCTAAATTTTGTTTAGCTTCAAATAATTCATCTCTAAATTTTACTTGCTCAGAAATGTCTGTAAAAATGGTTTGAATAGCCATTTCTCCGTTAAAAATGATAGCATTAGATTTTACTTCTAAGTCAATGATTTCATTTTTAGCGTTTCTAATTTTTAATTCGAATGGTTCAAAATCTTCACCATTTAATATCTTAATATTGTTTTCCTTGATACGTTTGTGATATTCTGGTAATAAGAAATCGAAAATAGAATGGTTGTAAAATGTTTTTTTTAACTCTTTATTAGTTTTAAAAAGCTTTAATGCAATATTATTTAGAAAAAGGATTTTATTAGAATTAAAAACAATCACTCCAATGGGCAATTTTTCTAATACTGATATTAAAGTGTTATCGCTTGCATTACTAGGTTTATTAGTTGCAAGAGATTGAGAGGAAGTGTTTTTATTCTTCGTCTTTTTTATCATCTTTAGTTTTATCCTTATCCAGTAAAATAGTTTTATCTGGTTTTTTATTGTAAATAGACGAGTAATCTCTTAAACTCTCCTCGTAAGTAGGCTTTACTTTTACACCTTGAAACTTAACTTCTATATCATTTTCATAAAAAATAGTTAGGTAATTAAAACCTGCTTCATCAAAAAATTTCCAATCATTTTGCTTCATTCCTCCAGTGTATTTTCCTTGAGTCATTTTACGCCCATTTTCATAATACCAAATATGTTGTCCGTCTTCATCTCCATTTAAAAATCTACCTTCAAAACGCAACTTTTCTTTTGGCATGTAATAACGTTTCCATAAACTATCTGGTTTGTCGTTCACATATCTACCTATTTCTTTATATTCAGGAGTTTCATAAACCCACAAACCTTCCTGCATATCATCAATAAATTCTCCTTTAGTAATAATTTTTCCATCTTCGGTATATTCTGTCATGATACCATCTCGTTTATTATCAATATAAAATTCCTGGCGCATTAAAGCTCCATTTTCATAATACCAATTCCATTCACCTTGAGCTCTACCTTTCTTATCGTATTTCCCTTTTTGTTCAATTTGTTTGTTAGGATAATAAAAAATCCATTCGCCAATACGTTTATCGTTTGCATATAAACCTTTTCCTCTAAATTCTCCAGAGTTGTGAAATTCAGTCCAAATACCAATTCTATTGCGCATACTATCAACAGCACCATAATCAGTTTTAATGCCTTCTAAATAAATAATAGCTGAATCTGGCACTGGTCTGTTTCTACAAACATATTTTTTAATCATTACATCGCTCGTGTCATCTCTAGCAATTGGTAATGAATCGCATATATATTTTTGAAGGTAATGATAATGTGTTCCAACTGGCATTCCGTTAATATAACCACCTTCATATTTCATGGTGCCATCATCATAATAATCTTTATATACATCAAGCTTAGCTAATTCTGGTGCATTTTTTACTAGCTTACCATAATTAAATTTTTCTGTATTACTTAAATTACCTTTTTTATCATATGTTTTTACATAACCATCAACTACATCATCTTTATATTTTTTTTCTTCTTTTAATTTTCCATCTTCATAAAAATCCTTCCAAACACCCTGTTTTTTACCGTTTTCATCCTTACGATTTAAACGATCAACACTTGCTAAAATTCCGCCTTGGTATTTCATAATGGAAATTATAACAGAGTCTTCAGAAAATTCATAAGCATAACCATCAGGTTTACCTTTTACATAAGGCATTATTAATTTTGTTTTACCCGATGGATAATAAGTAAATGAATTTCCTTGTTTAATATCGTTTAGAAAGGCTTCTTTACTTGAAACATGTTGATTGGTATCATAATTAAACGTATAACCATTTCTTTTACCTTCCAAATAATTAACTGATTTAGTAATTTTTCCTTTCTCGGAATAAAATTTCCAGAGGCTATCTAACTGAAAATTTTTACGATTCCCTTCAATTTTTAGTTTACCATTCTTATAATAGTTTTTCCAATAACCATCTGCTTTACCATCACGCATAGTTCCTTCAGATGATTTTGATCCATTATCGTAAAAAAATGTATTATAACCATTTGGATTAGTTACCTGACCAAATAATGATTGTTTAGAAACAAAAAGTATTAAGAAAAAAAGAAAATATTTACTTATAAAATTCACTGATAACTGCGTATTAATCTTCTAATTTAAAGTTTATAATCCAAAAATTAAAATTTATTTAAAGTCCAAATTTAGCCGATAACTCTAACATTTTATTAATTGGCTTTTTTGATTTTTCAATCAATTCATCACTCATTAATAATTCAGGTTGTTCATACTTTAAAGCGATATAAATTTTTTCTAACGTATTTAATTTCATGTGAGGACAATCGTTACAAGCACAACTATTATTTGGTGGAGCAGGAATAAAGGTTTTTGTTGGACTAGCTTTTTGCATTTGATGAATAATACCAGTTTCCGTTAACACAATAAATTCTTGAGCATCCGATTTTTTACTATAATTTAAAATAGCTGTCGTACTTCCAATAAAATCGGCATATTCTAAAATAGCTGCTTCACATTCAGGATGTGCTAATATTAATGCTTTAGGATGTTGAGCTTTTAATTTAATGAGTTTTTCTAAACTAAAAATTTCATGTACCATGCAGCTCCCATTCCATAAAACCATGTTACGGCCTGTTATTTTATTGATATACGCTCCTAAATTTTTATCAGGTGCAAATATTATTTTTTGATCTTTAGCAAAAGACTCTACAATTTGAACAGCGTTTGTACTCGTTACAATGACATCTGAGAGCGCTTTAATATCTGCAGTACAGTTTATGTAAGTTAACACAATATGATCGGGATGAGAGGCTTTAAATGCGGCAAATTCGTTTGGAGGACAAGAATCGGCTAAAGAACAACCAGCTTTTAAATCAGGAATCAAAACTTTTGTTTTTGGATTCAAAATTTTAGCGGTTTCAGCCATAAAATGTACACCAGCAAATAAAATGATGTCAGCTTGCGTTTTTTCGGCTTGTTGAGCAAGCCCTAAACTGTCTCCAATATAGTCTGCAATATCCTGAATATCAGCATCTTGATAGTAGTGAGCGAGGATGATGGCGTTCTTAGTTTTCTTAAGATGCGAAATCTCTTTGAACAAATCAAGCGATGGATCAATTTTTTTTTCGAGGTAACCTTTTTCTAAATTCATTATAATAATATAATATTTTTTAAAATTTTAAATTATAGTTATAGTATATAGGCTGTTAATACTGTGTAAAAATAAGCTTTTGTTTACTAGGATTTATAGTAATTTACAGTCTATTAACAATTATTAAACCATCTTATTAATCATAATTGTTTGGTTTATAGATTAATGGGTAGTAATGAACAAAACCTTGAATTATAAAAATAGTTTAAAACTTCTGTAAGAATGGCTTTAATTTTATGTGTGTAAAACTGTACAAACTACCTAATAGTTTTTGAAAGTAAATTTTGTAATATCAAAAAATAGCCTAAGTAAATTAGCTATTAACAAAACACTAATTAATTACCGAAACTTATTAACGATAAATTTAATTATACACAGTAATTTTGTTAATTAGCGTTATGTATAAACGACTCATTTTCAGCACCTGTTGTTATGAGTGTTAATTAACGTTGATTACAAACTATTAACAAAACTTTGATATGAAAAAAATTGCTATAGGTAGCGATCACGCTGGCTTTGAACTAAAAGAAGTACTAATATCGTATTTAAAAACTAAAAATACGGAAGTATTTAATAAAGGTTGTTATAGTTTAGAGCGTGCTGATTATCCAGATGCAGCGCATGCTGTTGCAACGGCTGTTATTAATAATGAAGTTACTTTTGGCATATTAATGTGTGGTAGTGGCAATGGTATTAATATGAGTGCTAATAAACATAAAGGCATTAGATCAGCCTTATGCTGGAATTCTGAAATTTCGGCGCTAGCGCGCCAACATAATGATGCGAACATATTAACTCTTCCGGCAAGATATATAACTATTGAAGAAGCTAAAAAATGTGTGGATGCTTTTTTATCAGAGCAATTTGAAGGTGGAAGACATGCCGATAGAATTAAAAAAATTGACGCATGTTAACAACCATAAAACTGTTTTTTAAGAAAGAAGCTGTATTAAACGGTTTCTTTTTTTTGTTTATAGGCTTTATCTTACTTCAACGTCTGTTTTTGTTTTTAACCGTAAACCAGGATTGTATTGACAATGACCAAGTGGTGATGTGGTCGAGCGCTAAACATTTTGCGCAAGGCTTATTTTATGTACCAAGATATTATGGGCAAGATTATAATACCATGATGGAAGGTTTGTTTGCGGCTCCATTAATAAAGTTAGGAGTGAATGTTTATTATGCTGTGCCAATTGCAACCCATCTTATTTTCTTAACCCCTTTTTTGTTTACGGCATCTTATTTATTTAAAAAACACAAAAAAGAACAAGCTATTTTAGTATTAGCTATTTTATTGTGTTTGCCCGTAGGCTTTGATATTATGACGTCTATTCCAAGAGGCTTTGTTACGGGATTATTTTTTACCAGCTTATTTGTGGTGAGTTTATTGAATCCTAACAATTATCGTTTTATTTTAATTAATACAATTTTAGCTTATGTAGGTTATTTGGTGAGTCAAAATTCGGTTATTGTAAGTGCGCCATTTTTGTTTTATCTATTTTTAATTAACTATAAGGATAAAAAGTATTACATCTATTCTGTTATTGGAATTTTGCTAGCCCTGCCTATTGATTATGTATTAAATCATTTTTATAAAGCAAACCCTAATTATGTATTATACGGACTTACCAATGAGTATTCATTAAATTATTTTAAGGATGCCATTCTTAATTTAGATAAACGATTTGCTCATATTGGTTTTTTTGTAGAGGAGACAAGTGTGATTGTTTTATTAACCTTTATAGGCTTAGGCGTTTTACTTTTTAAGAAAAATAAAAAATTGCTTTTATCGTATTTATTTTTTTTAGTGATCATTTTAGTTTCGTTTTCTTCAAGTAAAGTCAATGATGGGATTGTTTGGCCTTTTTATTCGTATAGCCGAATGTATTTAGGGATTCCAATAATGATATTTTTAATGATTGTAAACCTTGATGTTGATTTCAAAAAAATAATGTGGCTTGTAATACCTGTTGTTTTTGTTTTTACTTTATTTAAAGAAGTAACTTTTAAAACAACCTTAGCGTATCATGTTCAGGAAAAAATGTGGGGGCATGTTCATTTAAATACCCTAAAAGAAATAATTGAAGCGGTTGATATCACTAAACGAATTTGTGCCGAACAAGGCGTAAATGATTTTGTGATTTTAAACAGCGCTTGGCACGACGATGAAATAAATTATGCGGGTCCCGCTATTTATGATGATTTTCCAAACACCTTTAAGCCCTCCTTTGAACGAAGAACTTGGCGTATTTTAGAAGAGAAAGTTAACATCCACGATAAATTTGTGATTTATACGGGTGATTATAATTACGATAAACTTATTTTGGAACAATATAAGGACGTAGACATCACTAAAATTAACGATTACGGTGTTTTTTTAATTAAAAACAACAAACGCACGACCGTTGATTTTATAAAACACGTTAAAGTTTTAACCGATGGGTTTTAACCTATTCTTTGATTTGCCTATTGATCAAAGAAAAATTTAATTAACATTAACTTAACATACCCAAAGAGAGAAGACCTTACTTTTGCCCATAAAAATGACAACGACCTTAATTATCTTTTTAGTACTATGTTTAGTGCTAGCATGTACCTTTGAATTTGTAAATGGCTTTCATGATACAGCTAATGCAGTAGCTACTGTAATTTACACTAATTCAATGAAACCAACCACGGCAGTTGTTTATAGTGGTGTTTTAAATTTTTTAGGAGTAATGACAGGAGGAATCACTGTAGCGATGGGTATCGTTAATTTATTGCCAATGGAAGTATTGGTCGATAATAATGTTTACCATGGTATTGCGATGATTTTAGCCTTATTGTTATCTGCTATTATTTGGAATTTAGGAACCTGGTGGTTTGGTTTGCCAGCATCAAGTTCACATACATTAATAGGTTCTATTATAGGTATTGGTTTAGCTTTTTATTTTTTACCAGATAATGTTGGTGGAAGCGCTGTAAATTGGGACAAAGCAAAAGACACAGGTTTAGCTTTATTAATTTCGCCTTTAGCGGGATTTACAGTAGCTATTTTAATGATGTTTATTTTTAAACGTTTAGTAAAAAATGAGATTATATATAAAGAACCCATTCCAGGAAAAATGCCCCCTATTTGGATTCGTATGTTGTTATGGACAACTTGCGGTTTAGTAAGTTTTTTCCATGGGCAAAACGATGGCCAAAAAGGAGTGGGTTTAGTAATGATGATTTTAATTGCCATTTTACCAGCAAGCTTTTCTTTAGATTCTGAGATTAACTTACAAAGCACGAATGCCAATGTGATGGTAATTAATAAGATTATCTCTACAACCGATACGACACAGTTTGGTAAGGAAGAGTTTAAAAATTATAACACTATTAAAAAACACGCCGAACACTTTACTGTAGCAACCGCTGGAATAAATTATGCGGAAGGAGTTGCGGTAACAGAGCGTTTTGAATTAAGAAAAGACATCGTAAAAATTACAAAAAGCGCCGAAAAATTATTAAAAAGCGAAAACGTGGCGATTTCAAAAAATGACATTAGTTCTTTAAAGACAGAAATTAAATCTGCGAAAAAATTAGTAGAGTATGCGCCATCTTGGGTTATTATTATGATTTCAGTTTCTTTAGGTTTAGGAACCATGATAGGATGGAAAAGAATTGTAAAAACCATTGGCGAAAAAATTGGTAAACAACACATGAGTTATGCTCAAGGTGCCTCTGCCGAAATTGTAGCCTCTATGGGTATTGGCGTGGCCTCTGCTTATGGTGTCCCAGTTAGTACAACACACATGTTAAGTTCGGGTATTATGGGAAGTATGGTTGCAAAAAAAGGGCTAAAAAACTTACAACGTAAAACTATCACCAACATCTTTTTAGCTTGGGTATTAACCTTGCCTGTAACCATGATTTTATCTGGAGCTTTATTTTTATTGTTCAGAGCAATATTATAATCAGTCAAATTTTTATTTTAAAACCGTTAGAAAAGCTCTAACGGTTTTTTGTTATGTAGATTTAATGTTATGGATTAAAAAAAATCTATAATACTAGCTTAACACGACCAGATTTTAAAAGATATACTTTTAAAATCTAAATACTAACAATGACAACTGGTTTAATTGTACTTCTGATAATTTGTTTGCTATTAGCTTGCGCTTTCGAATTTGTAAATGGTTTTCACGATACGGCAAATGCTGTAGCAACTGTTATATACACTAATTCATTAAAACCAACCGTAGCGGTTGTGTATAGCGGTATTCTAAACTTTACCGGTGTTATGACTGGCGGCATTGCTGTTGCTATGGGAATCATCAATTTATTACCTATGGAAGTTTTACTTGACAGTAATGTGTATCACGGTGTCGCTATGATATTAGCATTGTTGTTATCTGCTATTATTTGGAATTTAGGAACTTGGTGGTTAGGTATACCAGCCTCTAGCTCGCACGCATTAATAGGTTCTATATTAGGAATAGGAATAGCCTTTTATTTTTTACCTGATACTGGAGGCAATGGATTAGTAAATTGGGATAAAGTAAAAGATACGGGTTTGGCGCTACTGATATCACCACTGTTGGGATTTTCGGCTGCTATTTTGATGATGTTTTTATTTAAAAGAACTATAAAAAATGAAATTATTTATAAAGAGCCCGTTCCCGGAAAAATGCCTCCTATTTGGATTCGTATGTTATTGTGGATTACCTGTGGTTTGGTAAGTTTTTTTCACGGACAAAATGATGGACAAAAAGGAGTGGGATTAATTATGATAATATTAATTGCCATGATGCCAGGTTATTTTGCTATTGACGAAAAAGTAAACATTCAAAGCGTGAACGCAAACGTAGAACACATTCAGCAATTAATTATAAAAGCAGACACAAGTATTTTATCTGAAAGCCAACATCAATTATATACCAACGTGTTTGTAAATGGAATGCATTTTAATGAAGAAACTACAGGAAAATTTAAGCCTAGCGAATTACCTTTAACAAGTCGTTTTGGTATAAGAACAGATATTGTAAAAATCACATCTGCCTGCGAAAAATTAATTAAAAGCGGAAATTTATCCTTAAGTCAAAAAGAAATTATCGTTTTAAAACGTGAAGTAAAAGAAGCAAAAACCCTCATTGAATATGCGCCCTATTGGGTTATTATTATGGTGTCGGTTTCTCTTGGATTAGGAACTATGGTTGGTTGGAAGCGAATTGTAAAAACGGTTGGTGAAAAAATCGGGAAACAGCATATGAGTTATGCTCAGGGTGCTAGTGCCGAGTTGGTTGCTGCTGGCGGTATTGGCTTAGCTTCGGCTTTTGGTTTACCGGTAAGCACAACACACATGCTATCATCGGGCATAGCGGGTTCAATGGTTGCAAAAAAAGGATTAAAAAACTTGCAAAAAGGAACAATTATAAATATTGCCTTAGCCTGGGTGTTAACCATACCTGTCACAGTAGGATTATCTTGTGGTTTATTTTTATTGTTTAGAGCTGTTTTATAATTTCCTTAGAAATAAATGTAAATTTATAATTACCAATACTTTACTTTGGGTTGTATTTCATATAACTTATCTCTAACATCTTTATGTATTCATTTAATAGTTTAATGATTTTAACGTAAAGTACCTTTGAACATTTAATATGAGTTTTGCCAAAAAAAATCTCACATTAAAATGAAACAAAACCTACTACAAAAAATCTCACTTACATTATGTATTTGTGTACTTATTACATTAAAATCCTTTGCGCAAAGACCAGGATTAATTATAAGCGAATTACATATTAATCCAGCTGGAACAGATTCTCCATTTGAGTACGCTGAATTTAGAGCAACCAAGTTTATTAATTTTGCAACCACACCTTATAGCGTGGTATTGTGTAATAATGGAACAGCTACTGCTGCTGGATGGATTGCAGGTGGAGCTTTATCTTATGGATTTAGCATTAATACTGGTACTGTTAATCCTGGTGATGTAGTGTATGTTGGTGGCTCATCCATGGCGCCAACTGGCGTAAAATTAAGAGTAATAAATACAGGAACAACGGCAGGCGATGGATTTGGAAATTTAAATACAGGCGGTGTTTTTGGAAACGGAGGCACAAGCGCAGATGGTATTGCTGTTTTTGATGCAGATATTGCGACGCTAACTAATTCTACCGTTCCAATAGATGCTTTATTTTATGGCACTGCTGTTGGTTCAGCAACAACTGCAACAGGCGGATATGAGTTGCCAATAAATGATTTATATGCAGGAGGAAAAATGCAATCCACTAGTTTTTTAGGAGGAGATCCAGGAGCCGTAAATTTAGTAGCTAATGGCGTATTTGATACGATTACAAATACATATATTACTGGACGATTATGGAATGTTGCTTCATTAACAGATGGCACATCAACCGTTATATTATCTAATATACCTTTGCCTGCTACAATTGCTTTTTCTACGGATAATCAAACCTTATCTGAATCTGTTGGGACAGTTACTACTAATATTACTATTGCTGGGTCAAACTCTAATCCTTCTTCTGTTGAAGTGGTTGTTATTCCTTTTGGAACAGCAACTCTTGGTTCTGATTTAGCATATACCACGCAAACAGTAACGTTCCCAGCTAATGCAACAGGTTCTTTATCTATAGCGATTACTATTAATGATGATGCTCTTATTGAATCTTCAGAGTATTTTGTTTTAAAATTTCAAAACCCCGTAAACGCTAATTTTGCAGGAAATGCTCAGCAAACAATTTATATTCAGGATAATGAGAATGGAACGCCAGTAGGAAATAATGATGTAAGCATGAATTTTGTTTCAAGTTTCTCGTTAGCTACAGTTACTGGAACAGGTACAGTAAACTCAGCTGAAATTGTTGCACACGACCCAGCTTCTCAACGTTTATTTGTAGCAAATTCTATAGGTAGAAGATTAGATATTGTTGATTTTTCAAACCCAACAACCATGTCAGTTACAGCGTCTATTGATATAACTCCTTATGGAAACATTAATAGTGTTGCTGTAAAAAATGGAATCGTTGCTTGTGCTATTGAAAACACAACGCCAGAATTAGACGGTTATGTTGTGTTTTTTAATACGAGTGGTGTCTATCAAAATAGTGTAACGGTTGGTGCTTTACCTGATATGGTAACATTTAATAATGCTGGAACAAGAGTATTAACAGCAAACGAAGGTCAGCCAAATGTAGGTTATACTATCGATCCAGAAGGTTCGGTTAGTATTATCGATATTTCGGGAGGTATAGCAGCATTAACTCAAACAAATGTAACTACTGCTTTATTCACTGCATTCAATGGTCAAATGGCGTCGTTAAAAGCTAGTGGCGTGAGAATTTATGGTCCGGGAGCAACAGTAGCTCAAGATATGGAGCCAGAGTATATTGCTGTTTCTAATGATGATTTAACAGCTTATGTGACGCTTCAAGAAAATAACGCTATTGCTTATGTCAATTTAACAACAAATACAATTACAGATATTAAACCATTAGGATATAAAAACCATAGTATTGTCGGTAATGGATTAGATGCAACTGATGTTGGCACAAATGTGAATATCGCTAATTGGCCAATCAAAGGAATGTATTTGCCTGACGGTATGACTCGCTTTAATGTTGGGGGCGCTGAATATCTTATTACAGCAAACGAGGGAGATGCAAGAGCAGATTATGGCGCAGCTAATAATGAAGAAACTAGCATTGGTGCTGCAACGTATTCTTTAGATCCAGTTGCCTTTCCTAACGCTTCAGTAATGAAAGCAAATGCCAATCTTGGAAAGTTAAAATGTACAAACAAAACAGGAGACACAGACAATGATGGTGATTTTGATGAGATTTATACTTTTGGTGCACGTTCATTCTCAATTTGGAATGCTACTACTGGCGCATTAGTTTATGATAGTGGAGATGATTTAGAGCAAATTACAGCAAACGATCCTACATATGGAGCAATGTTTAATGCTAGTAATGCAAATATTACAAAAAAGAATAGAAGCGACGATAAAGGACCAGAACCAGAAGGTGTAACTGTTGGTACAATTGCTGGAAATTTATATGCATTTGTTAGTATGGAACGCGTAGGTGGATTAATGGCATTTAATATTAATAACCCAGCTGCGCCGCAGTTCTCACAATATGTAAATAATAGAGGTTTAACAGGTTTAACTGGAGATAGAGGCCCAGAAGGGATAATCTACATTACTCAACCTAATAGTCCAACAGGTAAAGCATATATTGTTTTAGGAAATGAAGTTAGTAGTACAATTTCTGTTTATGAAATTGCTTGTCCATCGGCATCTGCTAGTGTTGCATCTGCTACAACACCAGCTTGTGTAGGTAACACTGTCGCATTAAACTCTGGTACAATTTCTGGTGCAACATATACTTGGTATGATGGATCTACTCCTTTAGCGGGGGCTACTTCTGCAACGTATAACGCAACGGTAACTGGTAATTATTCTGTTAAATTAGATAATGTTGGTTGTACAATTCCTTCAAACTCAGTTTCTTTAACGTTTAATGCAATACCTACGTTATCATTAACAGCATCTTCAAATAGTATTTGTTCTGCACAAACGTTATCATTAACTATTAGTGGGGCATCAACCTATACTTGGACAGATGGTTCGAATAATGCAACCTATACAGCAACACCTTCAGCTAATGTTAGTTATTCTGTAATAGGAACCGACATAAATAATTGCGTGAATACTGCTTCTATTTCAATAACAGTTAATGCAACTCCAACGGTTCAAATAAACGCTAGTCAATTAGCTATTTGTCCTAGCGAAACTGCAACACTATCATTAAGCGGAGCGTCAACTTATACATGGACAGACAATTCGAACAATACTACTTACACGGTATCCCCAACAACTAATACAACTTATAGTGTAATAGGTTCGGGCGCTAATGGGTGTGTAGGAAATTCTGTTATCACCATCACAGCTAATCCTAGCCCTTCAATTTCGATTAGTGCTAGTAATTCAATTATTTGCACAGGAGAATCTGTTGTTTTAACTGCAAGTTCAACCACAACAAGCTACACCTGGTCTAACGGAGCAACCACAATGTCTATCACTGTATCGCCAACCATTACAACTGTTTATTCAGTTACTGTAACAGATGGATTATGTAATAATAGTTCAAGTATTACACAAAGTGTTAGTTTGTGTACTTCATTAAATGAATTAAGCAATAATAATTCTATTAATATTTATCCAAATCCATTTAACGAATCATTTAATCTTAGTTGGGACTCTAGCCTTACTTCAGGACAAGAAACTCAGATTTATGTTTATAATGCCTTAGGAAGCTTACAATTACAAACCAAAACTACAGATACTAAAATCACTATTAGTACAAAAGATTGGAATAGCGGATCATATTTTATTAAAATAAATACGAAAGCGTATAAAATAATAAAACAGTAATAGTAAAATTTCATTAAAAGAAAAGCCCTGAAATATTTCAGGGCTTTTCTTTTTTGGTAATTTAGTAAGAGAAATAGTAGTTTGGAATTTAAGATAAGTACAAACAGAAAGTTTATAATAAAGATTTATTATCTGAATTTAAGATATTTAGTTTTCCCACCATTTTACAATGAATTTGCCCTTTTTACTTAAATTTTGATAGTTTAGCTGGTTTGTTAAATTAATTTCAGGAAGTTGGGAAATCCAATTGGATTCATCAATACAATTAAATGATTTATCAATTTTAGTAAAAAGAATATCGCTTTTATTTAAATTAATATTCTCTCTTACTATTTTATTAGTTTTTAATTTATTTATTTTTTTAGTTGATGAAATTGACATAATTGATGTTTTAAATTTTTTGCAAAGTACGTGCATGTTTTTTTAATAGAAGTTAAATAATTATTAAACAACTATTAATTAAACAACTATCTGGAAGTTCATTTTTGGCTACTTAATTCAATCAATGTAAATTTTATACGCATAATTTCTTAAGGTGTTTTATTAATTATATAACTATTAATTTATCGATTTAGAAACCTTTTTTTGTTTTTTTGCAATGGACATAGTTCCAAATTCAAAACTTAACTAAACAAATAAAATGAAACAAAAAACACTACAAAAAAACAAGCCAATTATTTCGGTGAGAAATAGTATGGCTGCACTATTTGTTGTGCTCATTACGCTAATGAGTACAAATATTTTTGCGCAAACAACAGATCTTGTTAAATTCTCATTTAATGGGTTAAGCGCATATGGAGCAAGTCCACTTACACCATCTGTAACGGCTGCTAATGTTACAGCGGTTGGTTTGACAAGAGGAAGTGGATTAGGAACATCTGGCACTGCTGGTCTTAATGCATGGGGCGGTTCGGCAGCTAATACAGCTGCAACGCAAGCAGCAGCAACTACAAGTAACAACGTTGTGACGTTTTCATTAACCGCTAACACGGGTTATAAATTGTCACTAACCCAAATCCCAGCTTATAATATTAGACGTTCAGGAACCGGTTTTTCAACTGGTATTTGGCAGTATAGTATTAATGGCGGAACTTTTACTGATATTGGTTCTACTATTACATGGGGAGCAACAACCACTTCCGCTGGAAATGTGCAAACAGCTATAACTCTTTCAGGTATTTCTGCTTTACAAAATGTAGCCGCAGGTAATACAATTACTTTAAGAATCGTATTATGGGGGGCAAGTGGAACAGGAACATGGTATTTTAATCAACCTACAACTGGTGTTAATGATTTAATTGTAAATGGCACTGTTGCTTCAGTATCTGTAGCACCTACACCTACCTGTTCTGCAAATATAACTGCTTCAGGAGCAACAACTTTTTGTCAAGGTGGTAATGTCGCTTTAACCGCAAATTCTGGTAGCAGCTATTTATGGTCAAATGGTGCTACTACTCAATCTATTTCAGCTACAACTGCTGATTCTTATACCGTTAGAGTAATTGATGCTGCTGGAACTTGTACAAATACATCTTCTGCAACAGTAGTCACTGTAAATTCTCTTCCAACGGCTTCTTTTTCAGTAAGCGGATCTACTACATTTTGTCAAGGGGATAATGTAATACTTACAGCTAATTCTGGAAGTAGTTATTTATGGTCTAACAGTGCTACAACCCAAGCAATCACTGTTTCTGCGGCTGGTACTTATTCAGTAAGAGTAACTAATGCTAATGGTTGTTCTGCTAACTCATCTTTACAAACTATTGTTGTTAATTCACTTCCTGCAGCTTCTATTTCAGCAAATGGATCTACATCATTATGTAATGGAGGAAATGTTATTTTAACTGCAAATTCAGCAAATAGTTATTTATGGTCAAACGGCGCTACTACTCAATCGATCTCTGTAAATACAGCAGGTTCATATTCTGTTCAAGTAACAGATGCTAACGGTTGTTCAAATACTTCAGCATTACAAGATGTAGCTGTTTATAGCTCTCCAAATTTAAATATTTCAGCTACTAATACTTTATTATGTTTAGGACAAGCTGTTACCTTAACTGCTAAAACATTAGCTAAAGATTTATTTATTTCAGAATATGTAGAAGGAAGTTCAAACAATAAATATCTTGAAATTTATAATGGCACTGGAGCATCTGTTAATTTATCAGATTACCGTTACCAAGCATTTCATAATGGAGCTACTTCACCTACATTTAATGTCCAATTAACCGGAACCTTGTTAGATGGAGCATCTATTGTTTACTCTAATTCAGGTGCAGCTATTTATTTAGGTCAAAATACTTCATTAGGTCTTTCTCTGAGCTATAATGGAAATGATGCATTTGGCTTATATAAAATTTCAACGTCTTCGTTTGTAGATATTTTTGGTGTTATTGGGCAAGATCCAGGAACTGCTTGGACTAACGGAAGTTATACAACAAAAGATAAAACATTAAGAAGAAAATCAACAGTGCACTCTGGAGTTAGTGTAAACCCAACAAATGGTTTTTCTACCTTAGCTGCCGAATGGGATTTGTATAATACAGATGATGTATCTGGTTTAAGTTCACATAGTATTAATGATGTAAACTATACTTGGTCAAATAATTCTACAAATAATAGTATCACAGAAACTCCAACAGTAAATTCTGTATATTCTATTAGTGGAACTGATTTAAATGGATGTACTTCAACATCAAGTATTACTATAAACGTAACAAATATAGTTGCTACTGCTTCTTCTTCTTCTATTTTATGTAATGGTGGTTCTGCAGTTGTTAATGTAGCTGCAAATGGCGGTACTGCTCCTTATAATGGAACAGGTGATTTTAATGTAACTGCTGGTTCTTACAGCTACACAGTAACTGACGCTAACGGTTGTTCTGCTAATACTACTATTGTAGTTTCTGAACCAACTGCTTTAGTTGCTTCTAGCTCTGCTTCTTCTATTTTATGTAATGGTGGAACTGCAGTGGTTAGTGTTTCTGCTAACGGTGGTACTGGTGCTTATGTTGGAACAGGCGATAATACTGTTTCTGCTGGTTCTTACAGCTACACAGTAACTGACGCTAACGGTTGTTCTGCTAATACTACTATTGTAGTTTCTGAACCAACTGCTTTAGTTGCTAACTCTTCTGCTTCAGCTATTTTATGTAATGGTGGTTCTGCAGTAGTTAGTGTTTCTGCTAACGGTGGCACTGGTGCTTATGTTGGAACA
>Ga0247843_1000875_pt1 | contig 67108 bp, 50 predicted proteins | sample LaCruzMarch2017__FD_192420 | JGI IMG/M metagenome (GOLD analysis project Ga0247843, IMG submission 192420) | Freshwater microbial communities from meromictic Lake La Cruz, Castile-La Mancha, Spain - LaCruzMarch2017_8m | ecosystem: Environmental > Aquatic > Freshwater > Lake | place: Spain...
AGAGCCGGTCACTCCATTTGTTCATGATGGCGAGCTTTCCGACTTTGTCACACCCGGGGAAGGCCGGGATCATCGACAGGGTTGTGCAGGTTCAGCCCGTTGGAGCCGGGCTCATTGGCCGGGGCGGTTGGGCGGCGTCGGGGGCTCGGGGAGCTGGCCCAGCAGGATGGTGACGTGCTGTTCGCCGTGCAGGCTTCCGGACACGAACGGTTCGGTAGCGGGCTTGCCGTTGATCTCGAAGCTGCGGATCGCGTTGCCTTCCCCTTTCATGGTGATATGCAGTGTCATGTCCTTGTATCGGAGTACGCCCAGGCGAACCTCGCCCCATGCGGCCGGCAGGGTCGGAGCGAACCGGATGCCGCCGGCTTCGAAATCCATGCCGAACAGCCCGTAAAAGATCATCCGGCAGAAGGCACCGGCGCCCCACGCCTGGTTGCCGACGGCCTGCCAGAGGGTGATTTTGCCGGTGCTGTTCATCTGGAAGCCGCCGCAATGTTCGCCGGTGATGTGGTGATAGATCTCGCGGATTTTGCCACTGCCGCGAAACAACCCGGCCAGGTTCTCGACTTCGCTCTGGAACAGGTCGATCCGCCCGCCGATACAGGCCGCCTGCGCGAACAAGCCGTTGATCTGGGGCCAGACGCTGACGTTCTGCCGGCCGGGCCTTTCATCGCTGAAGCGTGCGAAATGGGGCCAGGTCATCGTGATCCCCTTGGGTTGCCGGTGGACATTCCCGAGAATGAGCTTGGTCCGCTCGGCATCCGCCACGCCGTAGAGGATGGCAAATGACAACCCGCCGCCTTCCTGGCTGGGATCCAGCGTTCCGGCCTTCCTGGTTCCGGTTCCATGGATGAAGAACCCGTAGCGCTTCTGTTCCGGCATCCACAGATGTTTGTTGATCGCGGCGGCCACGCTCTCAGCCTTGGAGGTGAGTTGGTCGATTTCACGTTGCGGCCTGCCGAGTTGCTTCGCCATGGCCGCCGTGGCCTTGTAGGCACCCACGTAAACGCAATTGGCGCTCAACACCATCGCCTTGTGCGTCTCCGGGTAATCCAGGGCATTGCTGCTGTGCCGGTCCGGGTCGAACGGCGGCTCAGGGAATCCGGAAATTCCGTCGCCGACGAAAAACGATCCTTCGAAGAGGCCGTAGTCCGCGTTGAAATGCCCCGCCTCCTGCTTGGCCAAGATCTTGGTGGCCGTCTCGTAGGCCTTGGCCAGAAAGCCGGCGTCTCCGGTGACCAGATAGTAATGCCACGCAGCGATGTTCCACAACTGATACATATACCACTCGCTGTGGGCGCTCTCCCGGATGTTCACGACCGGCTTCCCGTCCTCCATGTCGCAGCAGGCCCACAGGGTGTTCCTGGCGACGTGGGTGGCGCGGCCGTCGTTCGCCTCCAGCAGGTTCATGGCGCTCCATGTGTTGTAAGCGCCGTCGTGGACCCACGGGTTCTCGCCATAGGCAGGCGCCGCGCGCAGGAACCGGCTGTCGGCCGTTGTCTCCAGCAGGCCGGTGTCGTTCCACTTGCCGGGGTCGTAGGGGATCGAGTTGATATCGATCAGGTTGTCGAGAGACATCTTGAAGGCCTCCTCGATGACCACCGTCGCAGGCGCGGAGCCGGCGAACTTCAGCGTCGGCCGGGATTCCCCGGAGGACACCGGGGCTTCGGCAGACAGAACACCAACGCACAACCACAACAGCGCAACAATACATCTTGGTGTATTTCTCATAATAACATTTCTCAAAATGATCATTCAGCACTCAACCGAAACTTCAGCGGGGTGCGTGATTCGACTTGGATCCAGACGATCAGGTCGGTTCCTTCCAGCGTGCGTCGGTGGCCGTAGCGGAAATCACCGCCGCGCAAGACCTGGTTGCCATCGATTTTCAACGAGGCTTCGTGTTCGCCCCAATCCTGGATGACGAGGGCGGGATTGATGACGGGGGAGTCGGCACTGCCGGTGAGTTCCAATTCCAAGTAGCCGTCGGGTTTCACGCGCTTCAGGTGATAGGCCCGTTCGCTCTGGCTGTATCCTTCGCTCGCAAACGATCCGCCGGCGGGCTTGATGGCAGGCGGCTGAATCCAGGCTTTGGCCAGCGGAAGCAGGCCGGCCGCCGGTTGATTCGTCATGCCGTAGAGGAAGGCCCCCTCCGGTTGCGTGACCCAGCTGAGTGACGAATGGGCCGCGTGGTCGGCAGCCATCGCGTAGCGCCCGTCGCTGGCAATGCGGGCGACCGGCCAGTGATTCCACCACGGGAAATGTGAGAACTCCTTGCGCACCTCGCAATTGAAGGCGCCGATTTTGGTGCCCGGTTTGACGATGATCACCGGCTTGAATTTGGATTTCAGATTGACCATCTGAATCACGGGTGACTCCAGGTCCAGGTTTGGATAGCCGGTTTCCCACGAATAGGTTTTCGATTCCCCCTTCAGGTTGGCAAGCGTGAGCGCCTCAAGTTCGCAGTTATCCTCCGGTCGGGTCCCGGGTTCACTGAGGAAGATCGTCTCCTGATCGACACGATGCACCGGCTCCGGCCACCAACCGGTGACATCGCGCGTGGCCACGCCGTCCGGATAGATATAGTAAAACTCATCGCCATACTGTCCCTTGCCCGCCACCTCGTCATATTCGGCGAAACGCAACGCCGCATCCACCATCGCATAGCGCCAATGGATCACCACCCGGGCATCGGTGTTCTCGACAATCCGGACGTGGGTGAAGCGGCATTGGGCGTCCGACATGTGTTCGCAGCAGCCCACCGCGCCCAGCCCGCCGCGGCGTTGCAGTTCCTCCGGCCAGACTCCGGTTTCAAGGCTTTGATCCGCCATCCATTTCCCGTTCTCGCTGACCCAGCAGGGAGAAAAGCGGGTTCCCCGCCAGAACACCATCTGGAAGGGCAGGTCGCCGAACTTGACGACGATGTCGGTTTCACCCGCCATCTGCCATAGCGCGTCCCATTGTTCGTAATACTTCAGGCGTGCCGGATAGGCGCCGAACTTTTGAGTTCCCTTGGACACTTCCGGAAACCGGCGGGGAGGAATGTCAGGTGCGCGGGACGGCTTGTTGGCCGACCAGGAGGATAGGATTTCGGCAGCCGTCAGGGCCCGGTCATGAATGCCCACCTCGTCCATCAGACCATCGTGGGACCACCATGATGGAAACCTCGCCCAGTCCCGGACCAGATGATCCGGAACCATCTTCTCATGATTGCGTCCGATGTGGAGATCGATCTCCTTGGCGTAACTCGGCCTCTTTGCCAGCGGAAACGAACCGGATGGTTTGCCATTCAGAAACAGGCGAACACCGGAAGCGGGGTCATAGCTCGCGGCAAGATGATGCCATGTCTTGAGACTGAGAATCTCCGTGGAGATGCAGTTCGCCCACCGGAAATCGGTCGAGAGTTGCAGCCCGAAATGACCCGTGCTGTCGATCCCGAACGAAAACCCGCGTGTCGCCGCATCGCGCTGGGCGATGACCGGAGTCCAGTTCCATGGGTAGGCCGCCATCGCGATCCAGCCTTGGAAGGTGAAACCCTTGCTCAGATCCGGAACCTTGGCCGCCTCCTGCCGGACGAGAGTGGTGAAACCGTCGAACCTCAGGCAATCCCCACGAACTCCCTCCGGCATGAACTTGTGGTTTCCTTCAATCACACTGGTCACTCCGTCCGCTGAGTCCATGGCTTTCGGGCCGTCAAATTTCCACCACGCCACAGGAGCCTCCGTGGCCTCGGACCGAGGTCCTGCGGCTGCAAATAACAGACAAAGGGCGAAGCGCAGGGAGGATGGAATTGTGGATTTCATGAACCGCCTTGAAATATATGAGCGATGAAAACCGCACTCTGTTAATCGGCCTTGGGATGTAAAGGCTCGAAAATACCAGCCGCCTTGTTTTTTTGAACGTTGTCCCATAACCGGGATTGAACTCAAAGAGGCCGGTTTCCGCAGGTTGAATAAAGCCACGCACGACTTGGGTGCCGCCGCCCGGATAGAGCAAACGCTCTGCGTGTGATGTGGTTTTAATTCATTGTGTTTTGTGTGTTGGTTTGGTAAAAAGGCCCTTTGCTACTTCACCGGCTTCAATGTGAACGACTTGACGGCAATTCCGGCCTGCGGCGGATTGATGCGTGAAATCTGCAGGGTGTTCTCGCCCTGCTTGAGAGTGAGCTTCACCGGATCGCTGTCCTTCCATTGCCCGCATGTGAAGGGCAGCGCCATGCTGACATCGGCCCCTTCACCGTTGGCCAAGACGTTGATCGTCTGGTTGTAGTTGTTGGCCACCACCAGCGCCGTCAACGCATAGGTTCCAGCTTTAGGAGCGTTGATCGTATATTCGAAGATCGAATACCTTGTCCGGGACGGACCAACCGGATCCTCCTTCGGGCTGTTTTTATAGTAGTCGCGGGCATACGTGTCCGCCACCCGCTCGCAGACGTTGCCGTACATATCGTAGAGACCCCAGGGATTCGGCTTCTTCTGGCCGACCGGATGCGACTTGCCGCCATCGTTGTCCTTGTACCAGGCATAATCGCCCAGTTGCGCAGGATCGTCACCGAAGAACCACGCCGTCTTGGTTCCCGCACGGCAGGCGTATTCCCATTCTGCCTCCGTCGGAAGCCGAACAGCCTGCCCGGTTTTCGTCGCGAGCTTCTTGCAGAATGCCGTAGCGGCCCCCTCGTGGATTCCGTCAGCCGGGCAATTCGGGTCCTTGTTCGCGGTGCTTGGATTCTCGCCCGTGACGAGCTGATACTGCGCCTGCGTCACCTCGTACTTGGCCATATAGAAACCTTTGGTAAGGGTGACCTCGTGCTGCGGCACCTCAACGCAATCGTACTTTCCATCCTTCGTGCTTTCGCCGCCCATCACGAATGTACCCGGCTTGATGTAGACGAACTCCATGGTCACGCCTGATCCTAGATCAAGCGTCATGTTGGACGGAGAGTCTTTCACTGCGGGCGTCATTGCCGCCCGGAAGCCCCAGTTGTTGTAGGCGCCGTAACCGCCGCTGAGAAGACGTGCCCCGGACTTGGTTCTGCCGGCCTCATCTCTCCAAGCGCCGCCCCGCAGCATCGTCAGTCCCTCCCGGGCGAAGCGCGGGAGCACAATCTGCATGCCGTCCGCAAAGCTCTTCATAGCCTTAACCTCACCCGTGCTGCCGGACGGCTTGCTGTACGCGGCGGCCGGTATCGTGATCACGCCGTCCTTATCGACAGCGATCTTCTTATCCGCATCGGTCATGCCCGCCGTTTCCGTGACTGGCTTCTCTCCTGTCGCATTCGACTCGCCGAGGTTCGTCCCGATTGCTGCCAGTGCCGTGGTCTTGGCCTTTTCGATAATATCACGCTGCGTGTGGAGTGATATGCCGTACCAGAAACCGGGCACACCTTCGCGAATGCCGTAGACCGGCTTCTCCCCCATTACATCACCGATCCACTGGGCACGCATCACGTGCAGGAAAGCATCCTTGTTTTCACGCGCCTGTGTGCTCGCCAGGAAATCCAGGTCGCTCTTGTAGCGGGGGGCCCCTGTCCCTCCGCTACCCCATCCGCCGCCCAGACATGCAACCCAGCCTTTGGGCGTCCAGTGAACCAGCGCGGCATGACCCGTCTGGGGCCGTGCCACAGTCGGAATTCCAAAAGCCCGCAGGATGAAACGCCCGAAGAACGCGCGACGTCCGCAAATTCCTCCGTTCATGATGATATTCTGAAATTGCTGCAATTCAGGCCTGTCATACTTCACATCACCCGACCCGTACTTGACATCGGTCGCGACAGCCTGCACGTAACGCCATCCGAAGTCGGGATTGGTGGCGATGTCCGGCCGGTAGTTACGCAGCATCTCACGTCCCCAAGCATGGGTCTCATCCGGCTCATCTCCGGAAATCACGAACCGGATATCCCATGCCGTAAGATCCTTGAAGGCTGGATCCAGTTCGCCGTTCACAAAGGCTTTCTCGTAGGAAAGGTAGCGCTTGACGGGATCGACGATTGCAGGGGCATTGGTGAGGGCCGCGGGATTGTTCTGCTTGACCGGAACCGCATGCTCCAGAGCCACCGCCAGCGCCATCCGCTGCAGCACCCCCTCCTTGGATTTAGCGCTGGCTTTATGGATGGCAGAATAAATCTCCATCGCCTGACCATATTTGTTGTCCATGGCACCGTCGGCGACAAGCATCTGCTGCATCAGTTCGGTATCGGCCAACAGTTTGTCAACCAGTGCCGCCTTCTCCGCTCCCTGCTGGGCGAACTCGGCAAGGCCCTTTGGTGTCGCGCTATTCAGAACGACGAATTTAACAAGTTTCGGATCCAGCTTGCTGTCCGCCAGTAATGGCGTCAGGTTCAGCGCGGCTGCTGCTGGCGCTGTCTTTTCCTGCGCCTTGTCCGGAGCGTCTTTCGCAGCCTTGCAGGCCTCGATGAAGGCCGCTTTATTCTGCTCGTTGATTTGCGGCAACGCCTTTTCGATCTCAGCTTTCAAGGTCTGGATCTGCGCGGCGTAGCCCGCTTCGAGTTTCTGTCCGGCTTCGGTAAGAGCAGGCGCAGGCGGTTGCGCCTGCTGCGCACCCGCTGTCATTGCCCCCAGACCCATCAACGCCGCCAGTATTACTGCACATTCATTCTGTTTTTTTGTCATGGTATTTCCTTTTTCTGTTAGTTGCCAATCTCGCCAAGCACCTTTTCAATCAATGCGGTCAACTCGCTGCTGGCAGGGTCTTTCGGATCCGGCCATTTGCTGATTTCCACAGCGGCATTCCGGCCCTTGATCGATTCGGGCTTGGTGATCTTCGGCGCCAGCGTTGAGCTGGGCATGCTGTAGATGAAGGGCACGTCGCCAGCGCCTAACTTCGTCTTCAGGCAGTTGCCCAGCACAGACATCTCGGAACCGAACTTCGCCCCCTGCTCCTCCGCCGCCATCGCCTTTCCACAGAGGAAGACAATGCCGCTCAGTTGAGCCGGCGCAAAACATTCAACGTAAACGTTGTAGGTCGTGGTGGCCAGCGAATCCCCGATCTTTGGGGCGGGCGAGGGATACCAGCCCCACGCGGCTGCGTCCGGCACAGACTTGGTCTCGATCATATCCGGGATGTACTTGCCCCAGTAGTTGCGCCAATCGGCAACATAGCGCCGCGTGTTCTCCAGATAGTATGGGTTGTCCGGATACTGGCTGCCGACGGTCTTGTAGTCTTCCATCAGGCTCGGGGCCTGGTTCAGGAAGTCCGCCGCAATCCAGTTCTTGAGCGCCACATCGCTCTTGTTCTGCATGAAGATAATGCCGACCGGCTTCCCGGTCTTTGCGGCGATGCGATGGCCGAGTGCTGCCGCCAAGCCCGTAGCGTCCTTCCAGTAGGAGGCAAAACGGTTATCATCACTCCTCCTGCTGCGCGACGTAGCGACACTGAAACGCCAGGGTCTGCCACTGCCTTCGCGCATCGACTGGTTCTCGATCATGCGCACGATCTGCCCGGACGGTTTCGTCTCGGGTACGTTGAACGTGCCAGCCGGAGCACCAACGTACCAGACATCGCCGAACACAATGTTGGTCGCCACGCGCTCATGCACCACTTCACCATTGATGGTAAAGCGGGCCTTCAGGGTGTAGGGCGTGGCATCGGCCTTCATCGGCGGCAGCGTCACCTGCCACTCCTTCATTTCGGGAGTGACGGAAATGGTCTTCTTGATGTCACCGAATTCAAAATCCACCTTGCAGTCGCCCTTTTCCGGCCCGGCCTGCCATTCCCCGTAGTTGCGTGTGGAACCCCAGATCGTCACCGGCTTACCCGCCTGCAGCACTGCGTTGTCTTCGAACTGCTGGCTCAGCAGCGGCATCTTGCGGTACTCGTACACTTTACCGACCGATGATGGGTCGATTGTCTCGCCAGCGACTTTCAGCCCCCCATCCGGCCAGTCCTTGCTGGTGACCAGTTTGTTGTCGTAGTAAATGAACGGAGCCAGCGGCAGCAGCGCCTTGTTGTAGAGGCTCGGCTGGAAGCCGACGCCGCCCGTCCCGTAAGCGACACCGCGCGGTGCCTTCACATCCGGAGAGCTGACCACAATCTTTTCTCCTTCGATCTTCATGGTGGCCGGATGCCAGACCTTATCCTCCCCGGCCAGGTAGAACAGTTTCACCTTTTCCTCGCTGTTGGCGAGAACCGCCGGCGCATCCAGGAGCTTGTCCCCCATCGCCTGGCCGACCTGTATCCCGCCGTCGGCAAAGTCGAACGTTACGGTCAGCTTGTCGCCCTTGACCTCATACGACTTGAACATCGGCCCGTCGGCCACAATGTTCCTGCCATACTGGTTCTTGAGCGCATGCAGGGCGAGGCGCTTTCCGGGCAGCGTTTTGTTGTAGTAGTGAATCGCGCCCTGGATGTCGATCTGGCAGGCCATCCCGGCGTTCGGGATATCGCGTGCCAGCAAGGTTCCGAGCCGCATTTCGGCGGTACTATCGAGACTCGGCTTGCCGGAAAGGTCACTGTCCATGGGGCAGTAGAACTGGTGAAAGTAAACCGGCAGGTCAGGCTTGTCCCAGACGAGACGCCAGCCGCGAATCATATGGTGCAGGCTGTTGTAATAAAGCAGGCCGCTGCCCCGGTTCGCCCAGCCCTGGTTCCAGATCGCGCCGCGAATGGCATAGGGCACCACGGGACTCAGCCGCCCGTTGAACATCCAACTGGCACCTCGGTTGTCGCCCATATTGCCCGGCACAGGAGCGCTGATGGCCGGCGGCTTCTCACCTTTCTTAATCATTTCCGCATTGGCGGCGATCTGGTCTTCCAGTGACTTGTAGAAGGCGCTCCAAGTCTCCTTGTGTTCGGGCGTGCGCGGGTCGGTTGCAAGGCATTTCCGGTTGAGCTCCCGGCCGTAGTCATCCTCCGCCGTCGCATAGCCCGCCCGCGGAACCCAGGCCTCGATGGAGGTCTGGCTCCATGAGCAGTTCAGGATGCCGATCGGCACGCCCAACTCCTTGTACAACTCGCAGGCGAAGGCCGTCGCCACAGCGCTGAACTCCTCCATGTTTCCGGCATTCCACGCTCCAGTGGCGCGTTCGATCGGGTGCAGCGCTGAGAACACGCTGGTCACCTGGAACTCGCGGATGACCGGCTGCTTCTCTTTGCCAGCCTTGACAGCCTCAGCGATGCGCGCCAAGAGCGCTGCCACATCGCACTTGCCGGCTATCCACTGCATGTTCGACTGGCCGGAAGCCATCCAGACCTCGCCGACGAGAACGTTCTTGAGGACGACCTTCTTGCCGTCGCTTGCGGTGATGATCATCTCGGCCGGCTCGGCGTTTGCCTTGAGCGGGGCGAGTTTGACCAACCACTTGCCGTCCTTACCGGCTTCGGCGCTGACCTTCTGCCCGGCGAATTCGACGGTCATCTTTGTGCCCGGCTTGCTCCAGCCCCACACGGGAAACGGCATCTCGCGCTGGAGAATCGCGTGGTCGGCAAAAGGCGCGCCGAGCTCGATTTCCGGCGCGGGTTTGGCCGCGGGTTTGTCCTCAGCCGCCAATGCCGCTATGGGTGCAAGCAGCAGGGTTGTGGTCAGGACGGCCACGAGGGTTGGAAGGATTCTTTTCATTTGTTTTTGTTTTCAGTTTGTTGATTGGATCGGGTGTGTTTGCCACGGGAATGTTTCCATTCAGAGCGACCAGCCCTTGCGATACGGTCTGCGCACCCATTCGTTGGCAGCATCGAGGTTGGTCACCTTCATGAGTTCGTTGTCCCACAGCAGCTTTTGGTTGGGGAAGCGCTTGGCGAGATTTCCTAACAAGGCGAGTTCGGTCAGCGGGCCGGAGTAGCTGAAATCGGCGCTGGCCTTGGTGCCGGCCTTGATCGCGTCGATCCAGTTTTGTTCGTGGCTGCCCTTGATTCGGGGCAGGGTTTTTTCCGGGCGCTGGTAGGCTTTCATGGCTGTCTCCGGGATCAGGCGCGGGCTGTCGCCATAGACGCCGCACATGATCGTGCCCTTGTCGCCCTTGAACAACACGCCGCCATCGTAAGCAAGCTCGCGCCCTTCCTCCAACTCCTTGGGCCGCGGCGGAGGTTGGCCTTCATACCAGGTCAGTTTGAGCGGCGGGAATCCTTCGCGCTCGGGGAACTCATAGACCACCACCGCCTTGTCGGGATGGACTTCGGCATTGCCGCCGACGATGCCCGAACCCTCGATCGAAGTGGGGGCGCCCAGCTTCAAGGCCGACTTCACCGAGTCCAAGGTGTGGGCGCCGCGGTCGCCCATCATGCCGCAGCCCAAATCCCACCAGCACCGCCACACCATCGGGTGGTAGCCGCTGTGATAGGGACGCTCGGCGGCCGGGCCGAGCCACAAATCCCAGTCGAGATCCGCCGGCACCGGCATGCCCTCCTTGGGACGGTCACTCAGCGGCGAACTCCACCAACTGTGGCCGTGCGGCGAATAGGAAAGCCCGCACCAGGCATCGACCTCGCGCACCGTGCCGATGGCGCCGGCCCAGATCCACTCGCAGATCAGGCGCAGGCCTTCCGCGGAATGCCCCTGAATGCCCATCTGGGTGACCACGCCGGCCTCCTTGGCCGCCTTGGCCAGCATGCGCGACTCGTGGATGTCATGGGTCAGCGGCTTCTGGCAGAAGACATGCTTGCCGGCTTGTATCGCCGCCATCGCGATCACCGCGTGGGTGTGGTCGGGCGTGGCGATGAGCACCGCGTCGATGTCCTTCTGCTTTTCCAACATCACGCGGTAGTCCTTGTAAACCGCCGCCTTCGGGTAAGCCTTGAACGACGGCGCCGCGAAGGCGTGATCGACGTCACACAGGGCGACGATGTTCTCATTGGCGCAGGTCTGGACGTTCTTGCTTCCCATCCACCCGAGACCGACCACCGCGATGTTGAGTTTCCCGCCGGGCGGGGTTTGGCCGGGAGCACCCAACCCGTGGCGGGGCACCATGCCGAGCAAGCCGGTGGCGGCGGTGGTGGTGACAAATCGTCTTCTGCTGATCGTGTGTTTCATGATGTGCTGTGTTGGCTGATTGAGACAAATGGGCTACGCCCCGGTTGCTTTCACCAGTGGAAATTTACGGCCTTCATCTGCTTTTCGAGTTCGGCCCGGAGCCGGGTGGCGAGCGGTCCGTCGGCCGGAAGGTTGTGCAACTCGTAGGGGTCGTTTTTGAGGTCATAGACCTCGACCCACTCCGGGTTCAGCGGATAGATGATGAGCTTGGCGTCTTCAGTGCGGATGCCGTGGCAGGTGGGCACATCGCCGAGTTCCTTCTTGTAGTAGGCGAGGAACGAGGTGCGCCAGTCGGACGGTTTTTTGCCAAGGGCAAGATCCTTGAAGCTCCGACCATGCATGCCGGGATGGGCGGGGAGTCCGGCAAGATCAAGGAAAGTAGGTGCGAGATCCTGGTTGATGACCATGTCGTCGACAAGTTTTCCTTTCGGGAACAGGCGCGGGTAGCGGACGATGTAGGGGATGCGCAGACCTTCCTCGTAGAGGGCGCGCTTGTCTCCCAGTCCGCGTTCGCCAAGGTAATAGCCGTTGTCGCTGGAATAGACGATCACGGTGTCCTCGGCGATCTTGAGTTCGTCGAGCGCGTCCAACAAACGTCCGATATTGTCATCGATGCCCTTGATGTGGCGGAGGTAGTCGAGGTGGACCGAATTGGCGGAGAGTCCGCGCTCCTTGCCCTTGTCCTCTTCGGTCAGCGGCTTGTGATAGATCGCGGCGATCTCGCAATTCGGAGTGCGGCGGGTGGTGTTTCCTTCGTAGAGGTTCCGCAAACGGTCGGGAAGGCGTTCGCCGCCGCGCTTGTTGTGCGGGCTTTTGAAGCCGAGGACAAGCGAGAAGGGCTTGGCGGAGTTTTGCTTGAGCCAGTCGATGGTGAAGTCGGTGCTCACATCATCAATCCAACCTTTCGTAGGGGTTTTGACGCCGTTGATTTCCACAGGGCAGTCCATGTATTTGCCCTGATCGTTGAAACTGGCTACGTATTGAAATCCCGGGCGAGCCTCCTGATTTCCCATGTGCCATTTGCCGAAGTAGGCGGTCTGATATCCCGCGTCCCGCAGCAGGGTGGCGTGGGTGACCGAGTTTTCAGGAAACGGCGTGTCGTTGTCCATGACGCCGTTGACGTGGGTGTATTGGCCGGTGAGAAATCCGGCGCGACCGGGCGAGCAGATCGAGTGGGTGATGAAGGCGTTGCGGAAGCGCACGCCGCCAGCGGCGAGACGGTCCATGTTCGGGGTTTCGAACCATGGGTAGCGGGCCTTTTCCCCATGCTCTTTCTGGACCGCGCCCATCGCATCCCAGCGGTGGTCGTCGGCGATGACGAAGATGAAGTTGGGCTTGCGGTCCGCGGCTTGCAGCGGAGCGGCACAAACGAGCGCGGTGAGGAGCCATGCGGTGGCTTGGCAAAGGATGGGATACGCGGATGATTTCATGTGTATATGTTAGATCATGGTGACCCTCACTCCACCGGAGGGAGTTTCATTTCCTCCAGCCAGACGCCGAGTGGGTCGCGGGAGGCGGGAAGGAACCCTTCGGTTGGCTTGTTGTTCATCGGGAAGTTGCTGACCGCGATGGTCACCTTGCCGCCTTTGAACTCGCCGCGGAAATCGGCCCAGACATGGCTGCCGCGGGGTTTCCATCCCTGTTTCCGCCAGGCGGTGATGCCGGCCTTCGATTCGGCCAGCAGCTTGCCATTGACGTAGATCGCATAACCCTCACCGGAGTTGGCGTGAACGCTGCCATTGATCCGGATGCGGTAGCGGTGGCCTTCCTTCGCTGGCGGCAGGTCGAAGGTCTGGCGCATGAGCAGGACATCTTTTTCGCACACTGTTTTCGGGGCAAGGCGTTTGCTGGGGCCATACCATTCCGGATAGGTGACCGGATCTTTCGCCACTCCGAATGGTGCCGATCCACTCTGCCAACCCGCCTTCTTCGCATCGAAGTCCGGCGCGGACCAGTTCTCCATCCCGGCGGGAAGAGTCATCGGGGCCACGGGAATGACATTCGACTTGGGATCGGGTTGGGCTTTCGGCAGGTCGAAGCTGAAATACTCCCAACTGGCATCCTTGATTTCGCCTCCGAAGGGTTTCCAATCGTACTCGTGAATGAGAACCGTGCGGTAGTAATCGGCCAAGGTGTCCAAGGTGTCCTCGAGCAAAGGGGACACCTGTGCGGGCCGTTCGCCCTTGCGTGCAGCCTGCAGCGGCGGCTGGTAGCGAGGATTGTTGAGGAATGCCACCAGCACGCCGTCCAGAACCATGGGCTTGATGGCCGCCAGCGCAGCGGCTTTCTGCTCATCCGTAGGCACCGGCTTGGCGGCCTCGGCGGTCACGCGAGCTGCCGTTCGGGCTTCGCGGTCCGACTTCGGAATCGCCTCCGCCTCGCCGCCTTCCAGCCGCACCATCGCCCGACCCATGGCTTCGCCCACCAGCAGGTATGTCTCGGCATTGCGGTTGTAATGATAATCCTGTCCCGCCGGCGACTCCTCGCGCTCGCGCCAGAAGTCGCGGGTGTCCACCGAGGCCACTGTGCCGGCCAGCTCCGGATGCTGCTTGGAATCGCCCACCGCCATCTGCGCTTCCCAAACTCCCTTCCACGGTCCCTCCTTGATGCGGTAGCCGTTGAAGCCGACGGTGGCGACCACGGCCGGCATCTTCGGCGCCTTGAACTCCTTGCGCAGGTCGTTGATCAGGTTGACGAGGTGTTTCTCGTATTCCTCCTTGGTCGAGCCGCTGTCCTTGTGCCCTTGGAACCAGCCGAAGCCGGCGATTTCGTAACCCTGGCCCGCGTATCCGGGCACGATTTTGTCGATCTGCTCGAGCGACTTGCGCACCCCTTCCACCATGAGCCGGTATTCCATGCCTTCCCATTGATCGGCTCCCGGCCTGTCGGTCTTGCCGCTCGACGGCGGACGGAAATCCCAATTCAGCGAGCGGTTGCCTATCGCCGTCTTGATCAGCAACACCTGCTCGTCGTGGAAGGTGCCCATGACCGAACCAAAGCCGAGTTCGGGGCCGATCGTCGCGCCGCTGTTCGAGGTCGCGGACAACGGCGAACTGGCGCGATCGGGAAAAAGCCGCGGATCGGTGTACGTCACATCATTGCGCACGCTCCAGTTGCCCGCGGCGTCTAGCAGGCACGGAAACTTCCCGTCCTTCTTCGTCACCGTCTCCAGGTCGCCCTGGCCTGCGATGTCCACCTGTTCCAGCCAGAACGCGGCGGAACCGCCTTTGAAATACGTGATCATCACGGGGTATCGCTTGCCCGCTTCCAGCGCAACTTTCGTGATCAGCGGCTTGCCGCCGATGTCCTTGCGGTACACCTCCTTGCCGTCCAATGTCACGAAGTTGTGCGTGCTGTCTTCGAACCCGGCGTGAACCATGTAGGTGCCGGTAGCCGGCACATCGATTTGTGCCGTGACCACGACGGTCTGAGACCCTTCTGTCGCGGGCAGTTTCTCTGCGGCCGTCCCCAGCGCCACTGCAACCGTCTTCGTCGGGTGCTGCGCCGGATCGTACGACCCGGCGTACACTGCGGCCTTCGCGTTGAACACCCCGTGCCGCGCCGCCGACACCCAATCATGGGCCATGCCATCATAGATCATGCCAATCGGTGTAGCGCCCGGAATGACGGCAGGGTCGGCCGAAAGATACACGGTCGGGAACGGTGGCCTGGCACCACTGATGTTACCCATGCCCACCATGTTCGATTGGCCGGCGAGGATATAGACCTTGACCGGCTTCTTCGCGTCACCCGGCTGGCCGTCGGGCTTGGGCAGGGTCAGCGGAATCTCCTTGGCCGTCGCTTGCAGGGCCAAGCCCGCCACGGCCGCCAGGGATGCCATGCCGATCCATGTTCTTGTTTTCATAACTTGGTGTTCCCTTGGTTGGTTCTTGGGTGGATGCTTTTTATTTGTTAGGCCGTCGGCAGTTTACTTCACCGGTGTGAGCGTGAACTCCTTGATGGCCAGCCCGCGGCTGCCTTCGGGGCGGGAGAGGCGCAGGTTGTTTTTGCCCTTTGCGAGCGTCAGTTGTGCCGGCGGGGTCTGCTGCCACATACCGATGGTGTAGGGCACCGCGATTTCAACCGCTTCCTTGGCATCATTTGCCGTCAGCAGCAGTTTCGGGTTGTCCTGCACCGTGGCCACGCGCGCGGTGAGCGCATAGTTGCCGGCGCCCGGAACCTCAACCTCGAAAGTGATGGCACCACTGCCGGAAAACAACTGGTGGCCACCCCCAAAGCTGCCGAGGATCTGTGCGCCGCCACAGGCCGCGGCGGGAATCGTGATCACGCCGTTGGGGCCCACGGCAACCTTCTTGTCCGCCTCGGTGACCTCGGCTTTCACCAAGGCCCGGGCCTTGGTCTCGGCCGATTCATTGGCTTCGCCAAGTTCCGTTCCCCGGGCGGCCAGTTGGACCGGCTTGACATCTGCGATGATCGCCATCTTCTTAAATTGGGCGAGGTTACTCCACCAACCGCCGCTGGCCGGCTTCATGCTGACATATTTCGGCTGGCCCAGGGCATCGCCCGCCCAGCAGGCGCGCAGGGCTTTTTCAAACTCCGCCGGGCGCTTGCGCGCCTGCGTTTCCAACACGAAGTCGGCGTCGATCATCTCCATCACCCCTTGGGCATCGGGAGATCCCCAACCTGCGCCAAGATTGATCACCCACCCGTTTGGAGTCCAGCGGGCCAGCGCCGCGTGGCCGCGCTGGGGCCGGGCCAAGGTCGGAATCCCGAAGCAACGCAGGATGAACCGGCCGAAAAACGCGCGCCGACCGCAGACGCCGCCGTTCTTGATGATATTCTGATAGCGCTGCAGCGAGGGCAGGTCATCCTTCACATTTTGCGAGCCGTATTTGACATCGGTCGTGACCGCGGCTGAATAGCGCCAGCCATAGTCCGGATTGAGGATATGGTCGGGGCGATAGTTGCGGAGCATCTCGCGCCCCCACACCAGCATCTCATCCGGCTCATCGCCATTGACGACGTTGCGCAACTCCCAAACGGACATGTCCTTGAACGCCGGATCCAATTCGCCGCCGAGGTGGGCTTTCTCGAAATGGAGATAGCGCTTCACCGGGTCAACCACCGCCGGCGCAGTGGTTGCGGTCTTGGGGGTGTCCTGGTTGACCGGCACCGCGTGCTCAAGGCTGATTGCCAGCGCCAGGCGCTGCAGCACGCCGTCCTTGGCCCGCGGACTGGCTTTTTGGATTCCCGTGTAGATCTCCATCGCCTCGCCGAATTTGCCGCTCTTGGCACCGCCGGCCGAGAGCATGGCCTTCATCATGGCGGTATCGGCCAAGAGTTTCTCCACCATGGATTCCCGTTCCTTGCCCTGCTGCGCGAACTCCGCGAGTCCCTTCGGCGTGGCATCGGACAGCACGCCACACTTGACCAGCTTCGCGTCCAGTTTGTCGCTTGCGAGAAACGGTTCCACGGCGGCCAACAGATCCTTGGCCGCTTTCAGTTCGTTGGCGGTCGCATCATCCAGCGCCGTCTGGGCCGCCTTGCGCGCCTGGATGTGTTTCGGTTCATCCGCCTTCGCCGCATCCAGCGCCGCCTGGGATTTCACCAGTTCCTTCTCGCCGGCTTCGAGGTTCTCCTGCCAGTGGGCCAGGTCTTTCTTTGCCGCTTCGCGTTGGGCGTCGGTGGTGGCCGCTTTCAGCGCCGCCTCGGCTGCGGCAATGCCCTTATTGGCGCCGGCAATCCACTTGTTTTTCCGGTGGCCGACCAATCCTGCCGCGCCTGCGATGTTGTCGAGAGGCTTCTGGGCCGCAGCGACATCGGCCTTGGCCTTCGTCATCGCTTCGCGTGCCGCCTGCAGGGCCGAATTTTTACCCTCGTCCACGGTCGGCACGACCTTGGAAATCTCCGCCTGCAGCGCCTTGAGTTGTTCAGCGTAGGCCGCTTCGAGCTGCTGCCCGGCCGGTGTCAGTAACGTGGGAGCGGCTGGTGCGGCCGCCAATTCGTGCGGGAGGCCGCCAGCCATTACGGCCAAAGCGCCTGCGAGACCCAATAGGTTTCTGTGGTTCATGGTTGTTTGGAGTTTGGATGTTGTGTGTTTCGATTTCTGTGTTTGTTGAGAAAGTGATCCATCGTGGCCATGGCAGCCACGATCGGTTGCTCGTTCCAGTTGCATTCTTGCATGCTGCTACTCCCCCCCCCCCTAAACCGAGACGATTCCGCATTCTAAACGGCCATCTTGCATTTTTTTCCAGAATTCAAAGAAATCTCCCCCTTCGACCGACCCCCGCTATTCGATCCGAACCTGCGGACGCAGTCTGTTCTGCTCTTCTTGAGACAGTTGGTCAGGCCGGACAATCAGCGTTTTCAGTTGCGGGAACCTGTTCAAATCCCCCATTGAGCTGATTTGACTGCCGCGCAAATCCGCCGCCTCAAGCATCTTCAGGTCGGCGATTTCCGAGCTGCTCGAAATCACCGTATCCACAAGAATCAGCCGCTTTGCCGGCAGAAATCGCAGCGGAGACTGCCCCTGTGTCGTTCGCAGGGATGAAAACCCGGCACCTCCACTGATCGTCAGTGTTTGGGTCTCTGCCTCGTAACTGAAGCAATGCGCATAATTGCCGAACGTTGCCGCGACAGCCAGTTCATACCCCTCCCGGTATCCCAATGATGCGTAGTCGTAGGCGAGGAGCTTGGCTGCGATTACCTTTCGGTCCATCGACTCCAGCGTCTCAATGATCTTGGTCAGCTGGGTTGCCGAAGTTTTATGCTTATCCGGATCAAACGATTCAGCCAACTCCTTATTGACCCTGACAAGCCCGCGCATGCGATCGGGGGCGATCTCAAAATACGGCTTCGCCTTGGCAAACTCCGCGCTGATGAAGTAGAGATACGCAAGCTGTCCGCGCAACTCATCGGCGCGCTTCGGCTCGGCACGGATCAAGTCGTTCACGGAGCGCGTCATCAGTTCATAAGACACCAATGGCAGTTGATCAAAGAAGTCATTGCTGAACTGATTGCCAGTGGCGACCAAATCGGAGGGAAGGTTCGTGGCCATTCGCCCTACTTCCCGCAGCAATGCCTCTGAGTCTTCCTTATCTATCCGCAACCGTGCCGCAAGTCTCTCGGTCTCCTGCTTTTCCACTCGCAAACTCGCCGCCAGGGCCTCGGCCTGTTCACGCTTGGCGCTCAGGCGGTCAACGAACAAGGACGTCACCACCACCACAATCGCCCCGAATGCCGCGGCCAGATTGCAGCTGACGCGATTCCGACGATAGAACAACAACAACTCGGTCGACAGCCCGCTTTTATGGGCTACGGGAGAGAAACCGCCAAGAAACGCGCGGACATCCGTGATCAAGTCACTCACCGACGCATAGCGATCGGCCGGTTCCAGCGCCATCGCCTTCATGACCACGGCACTCAAGGCCTCGGGAACGCCGCTCCCGCGCTTGGTTGGCGGCACAATATCACCGGACACTGCCGCCTGCAGCATGGTATCGGTATCACCCGCGAGGGGCGGTCGACAGGTCAGCACGGCGTAAAGCAGGGCGCCCAGGGCGTAGATATCAGTGCGCTTGTCCCGGGTGCCACCACGAATCTGCTCTGGTGCCATATAGCCGGGAGTTCCCTTCACCTGACCATACAACGTCATTCCGTTCAACAGATCGGGATGGAGCAACATCTCATCATCGATCCCATCAGTGCCGCCGATCAGTTTTGCCAAGCCCCAGTCACAGACCAACACTTCGCCATAATGACCGACCTGAATGTTGGCCGGCTTCAAGTCCAGATGAATGACGTCGCGCGAATGCGCGTAGGTGATCGCATCGCAAACCTTGAGGAAGACATCGAGTCGATCCGATAGCGGACACCCCCCATCCGCAAGGGCCTTCCGCAATACCACATCGAGCCCGTCACCGACTTTCAGATCCATCGTGAAATACGGCTTCCCCTCTTTGTCGACGCCGACATCGTGAACGGAGATGATATTCGGGTGCTCGAGCAGCGCGGTCAACCGTGCCTCGCGAATGAATGGGTCAAAGAGCAACTCGCTTGCGTCTTCATGCAAACGAGCCATGGCGACATGACGATTACCGTGTCGATCAAGCACCTTGAAGATGCGTTTCATGCCGCCAACCGCAATCAGTTCAGCTTGACCGTAGCGCTCCTCAAGCGAACAAAGCTCGCCGTAAAGAGGCGATTCCGCTGCCGGATCAATCTCCCCGAACGCCTCGTCAAACAGATGGTTCAAGGCCTGGTCCCGGATTCTCGATTCTGCCGTCATTGGTAATTCTCCAGGTGAGTGCGCAATTGCCTTGCCTCCCTGCGGAAGCGCGACTGGACACGATTGCGCAGCACATAGACCGAGTCCTTGGTCAACTCAAGCGCCGACGCGATCTCGTCAACGGACTTTCCATCGAGAGTCATCGTGAAAACGTCCATGGCCTTGCCGGAGAAACTGGCATGCAAGCGTTCCATGACCAGCGCAATGATGTGTTTCCGCCACTCGCTTTCAATGATGTCCTCAATATCCGGTGGCACGGCGTTGGTGACCGCGGCGTTGGTCTCCCGGCGTTTTCGCGAGGCAGCCTGGCTGCAATGCGTATAGAAGGTGTTGCGGATGACCGTTCCCAGCCATGTGCGAAACCTGGCGTGGTCACGGCCCAGTTCCACCGTTGACAGGCTCTGCCACAACTTCACCAGGATGGTTTGGCTGAGATCTTCGAGGTCATCCAGTGGCGTGTGCAGCTGCATCAGCACCATGCGGATAAAGCTCGCATAATAACCGACGAATTCGTCCCAGGCTTGGCTGTCGTTGGGATCGCGCGCCCGGGCAATCAACGTCTGTCGTGTCTCCCACTGCTCTTTCGACAAGTTGATCTCATGCTGCTGGTCCATTTAATCGACTATGGGATGTAAAGGCTCGAAAATACCAGCTGCCTTGTTTTTTTGAACGTTGTCCCACGGGAACACGTGGCCGTTCATGGCAACGTAGGCACCTGACGGTAGGGACTGAACGAACGCGAGTGCGGCACCAAGATTGAAGATCCCGTCCGAGCTGCCGAATTTGTAGGGGACCATGGCTCCCGTCAGGACGATGGTTTTATCCAAGCCACTGCGTCCAAGGGCGGCAGCGGTCTCAGTCATGGTATCGGTTCCGTGTGTAATCACGATCCGATCTGCCGCGGCCGTCCGGCAGCATTCGACAATGCGCACACGGTCATCAGGAGTCATCTGCAAGCTATCGACCATCATCAGGGTCTGGATCTCCGTCTTCAGGCCGCTGCGGCCCAGGCTCAGCATCTCTGGTACATGCGTGTTCTTGAAATACAATTCACCATTCAGCTCGTTGTATTCCTTATCAAAGGTGCCGCCGGTGACGATGATGTGAATGTTCATGTGGTAAATCTCCGCTCGTCGTTGGTGAAATTCATATCACGTTATTTAGGATTCTTCGTTACTTTGAGCCAGACTCAGATTTCAGAGACTCAGATTTCGGTGTTTCGAGGAGGACCCGTGACAGCCACTCGCGAGCGGCGCTTCGTGCCCCCGAGGGGCGGAGCACCCAGGCAGCGTTGTGGTTGCGGAAGCCGGTTTCGAGAAAGGTGAAAGCGCCGGTGATCCCGGACTGGTCAAGATAACGGCGGGTAGCTTCCAAGTTGAGTACTCCGGTGACCGTCTCGTGGCAGATGAGTTGCGGCCTGCCGGCCAGGCGCGCGAGGCGCTTGCGGGCCGCCAGCCGGTCCGATCCGGCAAAAGGCCAGCCATCGCGGACGCCATCGTAGTGGCTGTAACAGACGAAACCCCGCCACAGGCCGGAAATCTCGTCGTCGTGAAGGCCGATGGCATTGGCGGCGATGGAACCCCGCGAGAAACCGCAGAGGATGACGCGGCCGGGGTCTCCGGAGAAGCGTTCGCACAGGGCGGGCACGGCGCGCTTGAGAAACGCAACCGTGCTGTCGGGTTGATAGTCCGGGGCATCGCCCCACCAGGTCGTGGCGACGGCATCGCCCGAGCGGTTGAGGAATGGCAGGCACGCCCATACGCAGCCCCGCCCCTCGCTCAGGCCGTAGCCGAGGCTGCTGCCCTCGGGCAGCCCCGTGCTGATGTCGCCGAACGCATTCTTGGAATTTCCATTGCCGGCCAGCTCGACGATCACGGGGAACTTCTTTTCGGGAGTCCAATCGGTGGGCAGATAGAGCACCACCGGCGGCGTATTTGCGAAAAGTTTGAGGTTCACCCGTTTGCCCGCGGCCGGCGGGTCGTTGGTGAGGTCCGGGATCCGCAGATCGGCGGGAACCGTGGCAATGTCGGGTGCGGAGTCGGCGCGAAGCGCGGGGGAAGCGCAGATGGCCAGAGTCGCAAGAATGCAGGGCAGGCAACGGCGCAAAGAGAATCCTGGAAACCGGCGGTGCGTCATTCCTTATTTTCGGTTAGAGGCGGATAGAGTTCGATCTCCCACACCCGGGACAGGTTATGCGGGGTGGCTGTGATGACGATGCGGATGCGACTGGTTTTCACAGGCGGAAAGGTGGCTGACCAGACCGGATTCTTGTTCATCTCAACCGCCGGGAGCACATCCTTCCAGGTTTCTCCGTCGTAGTGCTGGATCTTGAATTCACTGACAGGGTCGAGCACCCGAGCACCGTTGAATCTGCCGGAGATCGTTCTTACCGCGCCGAGTTCGACTGGCTTCTCCCATCGGAAATCGATGATGTGGGGTAATGCGCCTTCTCCGACCCAATGGCTGTCTTCTTCGATCTTTCCGTTGCCATCGTTGAGAAGCACGGCGCGTTCGACGCCGGATTTCGCGGGGCGGTTGGTGCTCACCTTGGCAGTGCGTGCGAGGTTTTCACCGGCGTGAGTGAGCCACTTGGGCTGGGTGAGATTGACCTGGCGAATGGATGCTCCGTGCTCCCCTTGGTTGGAATACGGGAGGGTCGAGCCATCGACTTTCCCGACGCCCTTGCGCATCCGTTTCTGAAGATCTTCGAGGTGATTTTGGTAAACGCCACGGGGGTTGGTATCGAACTCCTTGCAGACGCTTGCAGCCATGCCGACAATTTCACCCTGGGTGCCACAACTGCGCATCACCCGCACAGCGCCGAGCGCATCGTGGGTCACGCTGATGCAGCGACCCGCCATGAAGAGGTTGTCGATGTTCCGGGAATACAGGCAGCGGTAGGGAATCCAGAAGGGGCGGTTCTCCTTGAAGGCCGGGAAGTAACCATGCTTGGCATCGGAGATGAAGGCGTCACCTTCGAAACCTTTGTCGTATTTGGGGCTGGCGACGTGAAGATCATTGTCCCAACCGGTGGGAGCCACACCGTCCGGAAATTGCGTGTCTTCGTTGAGATGTTTGACGGTGAGAATGACATCTCCCATAAGACGGCGGGACTCGCGTTTGCCGAGGATGTAGGCGGACCAGTTGAGTTGGTGGTTAGGCAGAACCTTGTCAACATTCTTGAGTGCATCCCAGGCCCCATACATGGCGCGGAAATTCCAGTCGCGCACGTATTCCATCTCGTTGATCGGGTCGCGGTCGAAACCGCTCTCCCAATACCAGCCGCCGAGTTTGTCTGGGTCCGGCTTGATCTTGTCCCGACCAGGGAAGGGTTTGTCGGAGAGGTCGAGCGCCCACGGGCAGCGTGGGAATGGCACGACCTCGGTGGATTTAGTAGTTCCGGTGTTGATCGGGTTGGTGTCCTTGCACTCGCACACGTTCCACAGGTTACACGGCCCCATCTTGTTCTTCTCCTGTAGATCAAAATCGGCCCCGGCGAGCGCTCCGATGCAGGCGTCTCCGGTGCAATCGGCGAACCATCGCCCGCCAATGCGGACACGCCTACCGCTGCGGATTTCCGTGGCGAGCACGGCCCGGATGCGTTTTCCCTCCATCTCGACGCCATTGCCCCGGTGTTCTAGGTAAAGAGTGATATTGGGCTCGCCCTTTGCGACGGCCAATTTTTTGTCGTCTTCGTAGAGATCGGCAGTGTTGGTCGGGCCGTAATGGGCGCGGTTGTCGGCTTCCAGTTCGGCGACCACATCGCCGACGCGCGGCCAGGGTTCCTTGCTGCGACCGCCTTGGAGCCAGACGCGGACCTCCGAGCTGTTGTTGCCACCGAGGACGGGTCGGTCCTGGATGAGGGCGACTTTTAATCCGAGTCGGGCCGCGGTGACCGCCGCGCAGGTGCCGCCGATCCCGCCACCGGTAACCACGAGGTCATACTCGCCGGCCGGCTCCGGCTTCTGGGGATGCCCAAGACACTCGCTGCGGAAAGCACTCATCTCCGGGTCTTTGTTCGGAGGGCTGAACGAGGGGTCGCTTGAAAACACGATGGCGTCACAGCGCCCCTCGAAGCCGGTGAGGTCGTGCAGCGTGAGTTTGAGTTTCCCTTGGGGTAAGTCGATTTTTCCACCGTCCTGCCAGTGCCACTGGTCCCCGACGGTTCCGAAGGTTGTTTTGAGAGGGGTTCCGTTGATGGTGATCTGAAAACGACCCGGAGTGCCGGGAGCCTTCCATTGTGCCACCCAGTCTTTTGTCCGCACCCAGACTTGGTAGCTGCCTGCCTTCGGGATGGTCACCTCGGTTTTCGCGTCTTTCACCGGCACCCCGAGACCGTGGGCGAGCAGGTAAGGCGAACCCATGAGATCCATAAACTGAGGATCAATGACCCAGCCCCCGGTGTCGACAAACCCCTCGGCCTCCACCAGAATCGGTGCTTCAGCTTCGCGGGCGGGCGGGACTTCGGCTGCCGCAACGGTAAACGCCGTTGCCAACAACGCGATCACACAAACGGCAGAAAATTTGCAAATGAGCCTACTTCGATTGATCCGTGTCATACTTTCTCCCTCATCTTTCTGTAAACTGAATACTTGCGCACGGTTCATTGTATTTCATCAGTGTCATTCGAGCCGGAAACTGGCGGGCGCGAACGGAGCCAGCAGAAATCGGAACGCGCCGTGTCGGATGGGAACCGGCGTGCCCGCCGCTTCGCCGCGGAGGTTCACCGGGAGCGCCCGTGTGGCTTGGAAGTCTTTCGGCAGTTTCACAGTGAGCGTCCCGGAGTCGCCAGCCAGTTCCCACAGCCGCAACAGCGTCCCGGAGTTGGACGGATCCGCGCCGAAGGCGGTCACGAGCACTCCGCGGCGCGAAACGGACAAGCCCTCGCGAGTGGGCGGAAGCGGATGCGGCGGGATGGTGGTGGTGTCGGCGGCTGCGGCCAGGAGCGGGTAGCGGGCTTCGAGCGACGGCGTGATCAGGGCTGCCTCGTCCCCGGCGTGGTCCACCGCCCAGATGCGGACGCGCGAGGTCCAGGTGCCAGCGTTCCAAAGCCTGAAATTGGTGTTCCACTGGTTGTTGAACAGATTGAGGAAGGCAACCGGCTTGCGCTGGAACTCCTCCTTGGTAGATTGCCAGCATCCCGGCCTGCCGAGGCTCACGACCGGATGATCGAGCGGGCACAGGCCGACTCCGTTGCCCTGTGGATCCGTCAGGGTCAGCCCGGTGTTCAGAGCGAACAGGTCGCGGTTGGAGTTGGGCACGATGTCCTTGGCCGGGTCAATGATCGAACCGAGCCGCCCGAGCCGGAACCGCGGAGCGTCAACCTTGAACGGGAGACAGAGCCAGCCAGCCTCGGGCCAGGATTCCAACGGCTTGTCGTGAAGGGTGATTTCCAGATCGGCGTAGCTTTGGCCACGATAGAGGATCAACCGCGTGGTGATGGCAGGCAGATCCGGCGCGGCCGCGCTCTCCATCACGGCAGTGATCGTGAGCGGGCTGGTCTCGAAGCGGAGTTTGAAATCGCGTGGCGAGGCGGCGCGGTACGGAACATTCTCCGGCAGGCCCCGCTTCTCGAACGCCCGCGTTCTGTCCTGTTCCTTCAGGTACGAGCGGATAAAACTCCAAACCTGGCCGTAGTCGAACCGCTCGTACAAATACTGGCCGAGGCCGAAATCACTGTTCGTGTCCACCAACTCCCGGCCGGAACGCTTGTCGATCAGCGAGCGGATGACCCCGCGCCGCGGATCCAACACCGCAGTGAACACATCATTTTCCATCGTGGCCGTCCCGGGGTCGGCGGCAAGCTTGCCCGCGGCCGTCGGCAGCGCGTCGGCCCGGAACGTCCGGTAGCCCAGCGGTGGCACATCGCGGGCGATGAATTCGTTTGTTCCGCAACGAACGACGCCGTCACGGGACCACGGCAGAGGATTGAAGACGACGACGCGCGGGCCGTCGGCGGAAACCGCCCGGGCGAGGGCTTGGAGGTTCGACGTGAGGAGCGGCCCGGTCATGTCGCGGGCTTGTTCGATGTAGGCGGTATGCTCGTCCCAGGATTCCTCGATGCGTTTGTAGCGGCCGCTGGCCCGCTCCTGCCAGAACGAGTCGCCGAATCCAAACTTGCTGTCCAGCCAGGCGATTGACCCGCCCCAGGTATGCTCACCGTACATCAGGCTCATTTCGTATGCCGCCGCGATGCCGGCCGAGGCGTCGGCAACCGGCTGGTTCCAGGCGCGCAATTCGGTGTTGAGGCATTCGGTCGCGGCGATCAGCGGGCGAATGTTGCGCGCGATCTTCATTCCTGCCGGATCAGACATCGGCCCGTGAATCCACGTGTCCGGCGAATCGGCGCGGACGACCGGAAGGTCCGGCTTCTCGGCAAGGATCGCCTCGCCGAAATCCGAGAGCCGGCCGATGCGCACTTTCACTCCCGGCATTTTGTCCGCGTACTGCTGCAGGATCTTCTTCACCTCTTCGGGTTTCGGCGGGCCGAGGTTGTCGTAGGTATGCTGGAGCGACAGCCAGGTGCGATGTGGCCAATCGTCCGGCGGGAACAGCCCGGTGCCATAATGCGGCGAGTACATCGTGAGCACGCGGGAACCATCCGGCCCCTGCCACCAGAAAAGCGGCGGGACCTGCGGTGCGCCACTCATCGGGTTGCAGCCGATGTGCATGAACTTCACGCCCGCGTGGCTGAGGATCGTGGCCGTCGTCCAGGTGTGCTCCGGCACGTCGGTCATCTTCGCGTCGCGCGGCAATGGCAGCCCGGCATCGGCGGAAACCTTCATCGAATAACTGAAGCCGCGCACGAGATCCTCCAGTTCAAGCGCCTCCATGTGCATGGTAAAGGGCAGTGCGTGGACGACGAATCGCCCGTCCTTGAACGCCTGCAGCACGCGTTGCCTGCGCTCCGGCGTTTGTTCCGGCCAATTGAGGATCCGGTGCATCGGCCAGCCGGGAATCGTCCATACGAACTGCTGCGACGCCGGCAGGTCGCGGTTCTGGTCAACGACATCGAGCGCCTGATCGATCATCGTTGTGCGGTAGGTCCGGACGACGTTGCTGGCCATGTCCGTGTAGCCGATATCGAAGTGCGTCTTGAAGACGACAATCACCTCCCGCACGCGCGGGCCGGAGACTGCCACTGCGCTGCCCGTCTTGGTGGCCGCCCCTGATGAAGGTTGTTGGGTCGGACCTGTGTTGGTGTCTGCCGCCTCCGCGGCGGCTGGCTCGGCCGCATGGACCGCGAGCAGGGAGAACAAGACGAGCAAAGTGAGGATGGGGTGTTTCATATGTTTTCCCCGCATGTTGGCGGGCGGTGGGATTTGCTGTTATAGGCCGAGTTCTTTTATCAGGGTGGGCATGATGATTTCGCGGGCTCCCTCGGCGTTGGGATGGATGCGGTCGGGAACGAGTTTGTCGAAGCGCGCCGGGTCGTTGTTCATGACGGCAAGCCAGGCGGGGTAGTGGTCGATCAGGCGCAGATTGCGTTTTCTGGCGATGTCGCGATGGATCTGATAATAGTCGGCGAGCTTCGGGCGGTTAGACGCGTGGAGCCATGGCGGGTTCTTTTCGGGATAATCCTTGCAGGAGTTCATGGTCTGGAGGATGACCTCCGTCTGCGGGTTGGCGGCAAGGATCGTGTCGATGATGGTGTTGAGGTTTTTTGCCGACTGCTCCGGCGTGATTTCATAGCGCAGGTAACAGTCGTTCATGCCGTATTCAATGAAGACGGCGTCGGGCTTGGCGGCGACGACCGCCTTGACCATATCCAGCCCGCAACGGCCCTTTGGCGTTGCGGTCGAGGAGGCGTCGCGTCCGAGATTGACGACCTTGGCGAGATTGGGGTATTTCTGCTCTAGCAGATCCTTCATCTGTGGCACCCAGCTACCGCCCTTGGTCAGGCTGGTTCCCATGGTCACGACGGTCTGATTTTTTCCGGCCGCCAGATTTTCGATGAACCTGACCGGAGTCGGAAGATCCGACGGCTGAGCCGTCCCGGGATGATTCCCTGCAGTGAGTGACTTGAACAAGTCCACTTCCGCCTGCCGGAAAGGGGTGCCGTCCGGCCTGAGGATATCATGAAACCACACTTCCGGCTCGGCCGTGAATGTTTTGCTCCAGGGCGACCACGGGTATTGGGTCTGAATCTTGCCGGCGACGAAGCCCCAGTTGTAGGCGGCTATTTTGTTTTTCTTGAGATAGGGCAGTTTCTCTTCGAAGCGGCTGCCTGCGCCGCGCGCGAGGTATTCGGTGCAGAGCAGCGGGCGGCCGTATGGCTTGAGCGAGCCGACCCGTTCGATGAAATGTTCGAGCTGTCTGTAGTTGTGGAATGATATGATGTCCGAGTGGTCGAGCATGAAGGTGTTGAGCGGTGTGGCATTGGGGCCTGTCCACTCGTTGGGAGCCCAGACGCCCGCGGTCAACGGTTGGACCGGTTTCACCTCACGCGCCCAAGAGAACATTCTTGCGAGCAGGTGTAGTGATTTCGCCTCCTTCCCGGCGGTGGACATTTGGTCATTGCCACCGGCATTGCCAGGTTCGTTGTAAAGATCCCAGATGAGTACCCGGCTGTCGTCCTTGAAGCGACCGATGACTCCCTTGACGTAAGGCTCCAGCGAATCGTGCCGCTTCTCATCGCGCAGGAGTTCGATGTGGGGCGACTGAACCCAGCCGGAATTGTGCCGGTGCGGTTTTGGCTCGGGTTGTTTGCCGAGCTTTGGGTGTGGATTCCAGCAACTGTCGCAAAGGACGAACATGGGTTTGATGCCGTGCTTGTCGGCGATGTCCAGAAAGCGGTCGATGCGCTTGAGGAACCCCTCGCTGTCCTGCTGCCAGAGCAGGTCGTGCAGATAGACACGGACCGTGTTCATCCCCATACCCGAGGCCCAGCCCAGTTCCCGGTCGATGGTCACAGGGTCGAATGTGTCGGCCTGCCACATCTCAAGCTGATTGATGGCGGTGGAGGGAATGAAGTTGCAGCCGACCAGCCACGGTTGCTTTGCATACCACGTGGTTGCCTTTTCTGCCGGCCAGCGGGCGGGGACCACCGGATCGCGCGCTTCGCTGGATTTACCCTGCGGCTTGCCCGCCCCGGCCTGCTGGGCCATCACTGCATTTGCCATCAATGACATGGCGACTACCGCGCCAACGATTGCTCTTGTTGTTTTCGTGTTCATTTTCCGTTCTGTTCTGTAATGAATGCTAGGAAATTGCTTTTTCACTCTCTGAGATGAATACCCTGAGGGGCCGGTCCATGGAAGGGTATCAGGGGGTTGTCCATCAGTCGGGAAAACGCAGCAACATCACCCCCGCGAGCCTGCGCGAGGAGATCAGATGTTTTGTCAGCGAGCGGCAATATCGTGAATCGATGGATTTTCGTTCGGTTCATTATGCTGATCCTTGTGTTTACGTCCATGCGTCCGGTGCTTTATCTGTGAATGTCCTTGCTGCGAAAATCCGGAGTGACACGCAGCGTTTGCTCTTTTCCATCGCGATAGACGCACTCGACAACGGTCTTGCCGGGGGCGTGGAGTTTGAAATCGACATCCCATTCCTTGGGCCAGGCGGGCAGGACGCGCAGCTCGCTGCCAGAGGTCTGCAAGGCCATTTCCTGCAAGGCGATCATACCGCTGCCGCCCCAGTTGTGATCCGGCGTCCAATCGAAGCCCGGCCCCCAGAACGCCGGGAAACGCATGCGCGCTGGGGATTTGAAATCGTTGTTGCCACGCGCATCGGCGAGTTTCTTGGTGACGTAGTCCTTGGCTTCGTGAGTTAAGCCGAGCCGCGCGAGAATGATGGCTTGTTGCGTCCAGCCATACCAATACTCACGCGCCGGATAGAACGGGGGATCAGACGGTTTGCGCCCACTGGTCCATGGGTCGATGCCGTAACGCCAGGTGTCGATGGCCACCTGCAAATCCGGTTGCCCGAGTCCATAATAGCCCCATGGAAAAACCGGATAGAGTTGCGGCAGTTCGTAGTTGCTGATGGATCTGGATTCACCGGCGATGGGGCCGATGATTTTTTTGCCGTTTCGTTCGCGGAAGTTCAGGTCGGGCAATCGGCCCAGCCACTCCTTGAATCGGGACTTTTCTTCCGACGTGATCTGGCTTTCCGGTAAAGCGAGCAGACATTCCAGATTGCGGCGAAGGGCGCAGAGCACGTCGGTCGAGTTTTTGCCATGATAGGTCTCAAGCGCGTGAGTCGGATCGAAGACCGCCTTGCCGGATTCATCCCATTTTTTTCCTGTCGCCCGTTCATGCAACATCGCGAAATACTCGAAGTGGAAAACGACGAGCTTCTTCAACAAAGGCAGATAGGGAGTGAGATCGCTGCCGTTGAAACGATGCCACTCGTGGATCATGTAGGCGAACTCCAGCGCGGTCGTGTAGTAAGTGGAATGGTGGTTGGACAGACCCATCTCTTTTTTCGGATCGCGTTCACCGAACGGCGGTTCCCATCCGTAGTGGCTGCCGAGGGGCAATCCACCGCTGCCGACCTGCTCGCAGAAGGATGCGCCGGGGATGTCCCATGAGAGCCGCGTGCGCGATTCGGCGTTGGGCAGGTTTTTCCGATAGAAATCAAACTGCGGCAGCATGGCATTGAAGTCACCGCTCTTGAGCATCGGCCAATAGAGCAGCCGCTGGTTCTGTGCGGTCCAGGCACCCCACGCGCGGTAGTCGGGGTTGTAAAACGTGTGGTCCTTGCAGGTCCAACTGCCTGAAAACTGCGGATCGAAGGTGAAGAGGCCGCCGTTGAATCGCGTCGGCCATTCGCCACTTACGTTAGAAGCCAGCAGGTAACGCATGAGTTGATAGTTCCGGCCAACCTGCCAGCCTGGGTCGTCCGGTCCGCGCCCGGAGTTGATGACGATGTGGCTGCGATACCAAAATGCTTTCCACCACGCTTGGTTGTCTTCCCATGCCTTCGAGTCCCCTCCACTGCTCTCTCTGACAAATTTGTCCAATCCTGCGCGCCAATTCTCAATCGTCGGCGTCTGATCAGTGTGGAGGAAAACCCGGAGATGTTGGAGCTTTTGTGGAGCTGGATTGCGGAGAAGATACGAGCGGTAAGGAACGCCTGCGTGGCTGTCCTCTTTCGTGCCCGTCGCGACAAGTCCGTCTCCTGCGAGAAGTCCGCCGAAGATGCGGTTGCGTGTCGGGTGGGCCAGTTCTGCCGCAGCAGGCTCGAGACGCTGGGTTCTCACCTCCTTATCAAAGATGAGGTCCGAGTTATCATTGCGATGAAAGAATTCCACGGCGGCTTCGCGATGGCTGGCATGATCGGGATAAGTGTGAACTTCGCCGTCATACCAGAAGTAGCCGAACATGGACCAACGGTTGTAGTCCCAATTGTCCACTTTGCCATCGGCTTTCATGGTGCGCGGGACGAGACGTTTGGCGTTGCGCCACATTTCCCAGCCAGCCGTCATGGTGAGCGGCTCCTTGCTCTCCAACTCGATGTGAATCACCGGCTTTGCGACATCCACCCAGATGGAGCCGCGCACGGATGCGGTTGCTGTGGCTGACTCGATCTCCACGCGCCCGGCGCGCAGGTTGAGGGTTTGGCGGAAGGTGTTTTCCATCGTGTGAACGGCTGGAAAGGGATTGGGTTCGAGACGCACTCGCAAGCGACCGCTTTTGAGTTGCTGGTCATTCTCATCAATGTTTCCGCTGCGATCGATGTAGAGGAGGAGGTCGCCATTCTCGACCCAGGCATTCAACCCGATGTCGCCGCCACCGACGGGCATGGAGCCAGCGGAATTCTCGCTAGGGCTGGTCCAAGTCACGTTGTAGGCATCGAGCCACGTGAGGTCCGCCGCTCCCGCCGTCCCGGCCGTGAAGAAGGCCAGCGCCATACAGGCGGGGGCCAAGTGTTTTTTCATGTTCATTTGTTGTCTCCTTTGTTTTATCGTTTGGTATGAATGGTTGGATGGTTGTCACGGCCGCAGGAGATCTTGCCATCCTTCAGTTCGATTTCAGCGACCTGCAGGCTGGTCCGTTTGAATTCAATGCCCTTCTGGTCCAGAGCTGCCGTGTCGACACCGATTTTCCGGCCGGCATGAACATGGTAGAATATATACGCCCCGTCGCCGGCCAGCGCGACGCCGGGATGCGATCCCCAATAGCCGTCATCCGGACGTTTGCCAGCTTTGTCGAGAATCAGGCCGTTGCGAGTGTATTTGATTCCGTCGTCTGACTCATAGACTCCGAGACCTTTCCACTCATCGATGAAGAGCCAGAACTTGTTTTTCCAAAATAGGACCACTGGAGCCTCGTGGTGACCATCACCGGTGAGTTCCTCCAGCCGTTCCCAGTTCTTGAGATCCGCGCTGACAACCTTTGCCGTTCGGTTCTCTCGCTTGCAGTCACGGAACACCATCAGCCACCGACCATCCCGGAGTTTTACCACGGCAGGATCTATGATGTCGTCGGACTTCACATCCACGGTGTCGCTGTATTCCCAGGTGATCATGTCCCTGCTGGTGTAATGGCATATTACAGGCTGACCTTTTGCCGCTTTGACGACCTTCGGGATATAGGTGACGAACATATGATAGGTCCCCTTATCTTCGAAGACATGCGGAGCCCAGAATGTCTCTTCCTTCATCCCGCGCGACAACCCTTTGGCGGTGTCAACATAAGTCCATCTGCGACCGCGGTCGGTGGATTTGGCGATCCCGATTTTGGTGCCGAAGCCCCATGAAACGCCTGGCAAGTCCTGATTCGCCCGACGCTGGGTGTAGAAGACATACCATGCCTTTTCCGGCCCGTGCCAGACAAGCGACGGATCAGCCGCACCATCGAACACCGGGTCGCGGAACAAGGGCGCGGGGACCTTGGCAATGTCGAGCGCACCCTCGGGTGCCCGGGCGAAGCCGCCGGATTGAAAAACCTCCGCCGCTGTCGCGAGGGTGGCTGATCCATAAAGGAGCGCGCAGGTTGTTAGTCGGATTAGAATTTTCATGATTTTATTGCAGCAAACTATTTCGTGATGATTATTTGTAAACCTCGTTCATCACCGTCTCGATCAGCGCCGCCGTCCCGGCGTCGTCCGAATGCCAGGAATTTGCATTTTCACCGTGAGTGGAGAATAGCCTGAGAGGCCGGTCTGAGGAAGGGAAAAAGGGGGTTGCCCACTTGAATTGTTCTTCTTATTTGAGCGTGGTTGATCTCATGGTGTTTTGTTCATGATGGAAATACCCACCGGACCGATCAGCCCGGAAGGCAGCAGCGGCATATTGGGTTTGAAGGGGTCGTGTGTGGTGTAGGTGTAGCGGCCGGCTTTGATTTTTTTGCCGTCGAGGAAACCCGGAGATGCCTGCACCTCGCGCGCGTTCGCGTCGGCGGGTTGTTTGTCGCCGATCATCCGGTTCTGCCAGCGGTTGGCCACTTCGATCTCGAGTTGGTTTTCGCCGGCCTTGAGCGCATCGCCGACTTCCACACGCCATGGCGCGCACCAAACAACGCCGAGATCCTTGCCGTTGAGTTTCACGCGCGCCATGTCGTGCACCGTGCCGAAGTTGAGGTAGATCCGAGCGTGATCGGAATCGGTCTTACTGACTTCTGACTCCTGACTTCTGACTACTGGAGCAAAGTCGAAGACTTTGCGATAGGTGGCGATGCCGGAGTAGTATTTGATCCCAGAATCGGACTGATCCGTCCAATCCGTCAAATCGTTGAACACGACGGACTGTGCAGGCCCGCCCCATTTCGGATCGAAGGCGACTTCCCACGCACCCGAAATTTCCTGCACGAGCGTTGTTTCGGCGAAGTTCTTTCCGTTGGGCAACGCGGGCGCTTGGCCTTTGCCGCCGAAGACGACGAAGAAACTTTGGAATGCGTCGAATTCCATCGGGATGGTGGTAGTGCCCTCCTTGCGCTCGAACTGCGGCAACGCGCGTCGCTCGCCGGTCACGGGATTCCAAAGCTCGGGAGTGCCCGCGGCAACACGGAAGCGGCAGTCGGCCTTGATCGGCTCGCCGGTGCGGTTCGAGACGAAATAGATCTCGCGGTCCGCGGAGCGGCGGTGACCGTAGCGCACGGGGCCGGTGGCGGTGAAATCCTCGACCACGCCCATTGATTTCAAGATCGCCGCAGTCTGATCGTAGGGGGGATAAAGAGGCGGGTTCTTCGGAGACAACTCCCCGCCCCAATGAATGGAGCCTTTGCCGTAAGTGCTGTTGGTCGCCGTGTTCGGTGCATCCAAGCTTGCCCAAAGATCCTTCGCGATCGTCTGGACTTCCTCATCGCAGGCGGGATAACCCGAGAGGCTCGGGGATTTGAGCGGTGGATTGCCGACCACCGTGGCACCGGCCTTCACCAGGTCGCGGATTTTCGTGAGCAGACCCGGGGTCAGCGTTTCGACATGCGGCAGAACCAGCACGCGATAGGAAGTCCCGCCGGGAAATGCGATCAAGCCGTCCTTCACCTCGGCCCGCCCTATCAGGATTTGCGGCGAACATCCGTCGAAGCCGTAGCCCTTCTTGTCCGGCATCCGCCCTGTGGCATCAACGAGAGCGCTGTCGGGCGCGCGAAACACATGCGGCGCGCCTTCAGGGGTCAGGTAGAGCATGTCGGAAACCGTAACGCCCTGTTGCAACATATGGGAACAGCGTGCCAGGTATTGATGATAACCATCCAGCAGCGGCCAGAAAGTCTGCGTCCTTTCCCAGTGAAGACCATAACCGGCAAAGGTCATCCCGGGCGACTTGTCCAACCACGGCTGGTGGGCGAAAGCTACGATCACAAACCGGTTGATACCCGCGGCGAGTGCCCAGTCTCCCTGATTCTTCAGCATCCCGGGCGTTTCCGTCCAATCGGTCCCAACGGCCGTGAACGCTTCGGCCGCAACAATGGGCTTGCCCATGATATGCCCGATGGAGGCGGCCTCGATGCAGCTCCAAGCCGAGTTGAAGTGGTTATGCCAAAACTCGCCCATGGGGATGTCCGCAAATGAGCCCAGATCGAGATCGTTGACGGGAGTCATGTCATAAGGCTCAATGGCCAGCTTCAGGCCGCGCGCGTGACATAACTTCTTCATGTGCGCGATATGGTTTTCCAGCAACAGCTCCTGGCATGTCATGCGCACATCCCAAAGAAAGCGTTCGGTTCTTTCCCGGCTGCCCACCACGCGTCCCGAATAGGCCGGAAACCAGGGCCAGGGATCGTAACTCCGCCGTTTCTTGAACTCCTCGCGGAATCCGGGCGTCCAGTTCTGGGCACCCATCTCCCAGCTATCGGCATCCAGACCGGTAAAACCCGTCGTGCGATCCAGCGGCCGCGGACCAATGCTCTTGAGAAGCGGATCGAAGTAGGCCTCGAAGTGGGATTCCAAGGCCTTTGGGTCGAACTTGTTGCTCTCGAATCCAAGCCCGGCCGCGGGAGCTGGACGGGTGTTGGCTCCGGTCGATCGCCGACCCATGCGCAGGATCGTCCACTCACCGGGCGGAACCTCCCAGTGCAAGCGGCCATCCGGCTGCAAGCGACTGGTCAGGTCGATGATCTTTCCGGGATCGATCACCTGTGACTTGTCGGCTTCCGGGAACGTCGCGGGTGCAGGAAAGTGTGTCCTGACGCCCGGCATGGAGGTGTAGGGATTGCGGACAAACAATGCCTTCTCATCGATGTTCTCAAGCACCGGATCGCTCTTCTGGAAGGCATACACCGCAACATCCTCGTAGAAAGCCGCGAGTGATTCGCGCATCTCCGGCGTTTGTGCGTCGTGATACCCCGAAACTCGCGGCCGTGGGATGGGCAGAACTTCATTGTAGGTTGCCGGCCCCTTGGCATCCACGCTTACAGGGAGCAGATGCTGCATCGACTCGTTTGCCTTGACCCATGGTCCGCCGGTGCCGGTCCAGCCCGGTCCGGTGATCGTGGTGAACTCAAGCCCGAGCCGCTCGCATTCCAGTACGGCATGCTTGAAGTTCGCCTGCCATGTTTCGCTCATGAAGGGAACACTCCCGCGAGGCACTCCCACATCGACATCCATGTGGATCATGCCCCCGATGCCAACCGCCTTCATGGACTCCAGATCAGCCGTGATCCCCTCCTTCGTAAAGTGGCCATCCATATTGATCCAGTAAACCCAGGGCCTCGCCGGATGCGGCGGACTGCTAAACGCGTCTTCCAGCGTGGCGGCATTCGCGCCCAAAGAAGCAAACAGCATCGTGGCGATAATTGCCAAACACTGAACTGTCCTGTCATGTTTGCTAGTCATCTCTTGAATGAATGCTAGAATTTGTGCGGCCAGCAGGCCGATGGTTTTGATCGATGTCTTCATCATGGCTTATTTCCTTGGTTGGATTCATTCCTCAAGTCTTTGGAGGTTGCCAACGCGATGACACGGCCTTGATCACCCACGGCGTTGTAGAAATGATAGACCACGCCGTCGTGCTTCACCAACCAGGGCTTGTGGGCAAACGTCTTGTCCCAGGGCTCTGATGACTGGACGAGATCCGGACCAGTCCACTTGGTCCAGTTCACCAGATCGGTCGAACAAGCAAAGGTGTCGAACGCCCCCGGCCGCCAGAAAGCCCCGAAGTAAAACATCACCCAGAGGTCGCCCATTTTCACCACCTGCGGATCGCCGGTGATGCCGTGTTGTTTGTCTTCGCCATTGGCCACGACGGAATCCTTGCCGTAGCGCTTCCAGTGAATCATGTCGTCTGACACGGCAATGCCGATCTTCTCGTAGCCGCTTTTGATTTTTCCGTTGTAATACATCACGAACGGCGACCCGAGCGTCTTGGCTTTGTCCCAGATGATATTGCTCTTGTAGAGTGTCACCTTCTCGAAGGGACGGACATCGGGCTGGTCGCGGTGCAGCACCGGGTTTTCCGCGAGGGACGTCCATTCGCGCGCTTCGGTGGGGGTTTTCGTCCATGCAAGGCCGATGGCCAGCGGATCGGTCTCATAACCTTGGAGTGCTCCGCCGAGAAAAGACATCCAATACTTGCCGTCGTAGGTCTGGAGTTCGTTGCTCCCGCCCCAGGTCGTATCGCACAGCGCGAGGTAGCCGGCCCGCTGCCAGCGATCCCACCCATCAGGGCGGAAGCTCAGAATTTTTCCCAGTTTTTCCCACTTCAAGAGATCGGCACTCCGGGCGAGACAGGTCTCATAGCCAACGCTCCCGGTGATGGTGACATAGACCATATACCACTGGCCATCCTTCCGGAAGACGCTTGGGGAATCGACCAACTGGTTCGCTTCTCCGCGAATGACGACGCCATACTTGAAGGGCGTTTTAACCTCTTCATAAACTTGCCGCATTCGCTCGAGGGGGACGGCTTTGCTGTCTTTGTCAGCATCGGGGCTAACAGGTGCTTTATGGCCGTTGGACGGCGGTTGAACCGGGATGGACTTAGCAGCTTGCAGTGCGGCCAACGGCGGCGACAGCGGTAACTCCAGCCACGCCAATCCAATGTCGCGTTTCATATGGCTCGTGCTGTTACCGCCGGGGGCGTCATAGAACACGGCCAGCCGCTTGCCGACCCTGACCACCGATGGCATGCCGATGCATTTCTTCGACCAGGTGCAGTTCTTTCCATCCAACACCACGGCTTTGTTCCTGGCATCCCAAGAGTTCAAGTCCTTGGACCAATACACCCAGACCGCGTCAGTGTATTCTCCGCCGTCCAGGCCGATGTGATTGGTAAACAGGAACCATGTGCCGTTAGCCGGTTCGAAGTAGAGCGAGGAATTCTCAACCTGCTCCTCCGGCGAGACAATCGGCTGCGGATCAATCGCCCACGGACCGTTGAGGTCCTTCGTGCGCGCGATAGCAAGCGTACGTTTCATGGACGCGCTGAAAAACATCAGGAACTCGTCGCCCTGTTTCACGATGTGCCCTGGACTCGCGGTTTGGGCATAATAGGTATTTGGTTTGCAACTGAAAGGAACAACGTCCGGCTGTTTGATCCAAGGGCCGGCCAGAGACTTGCTTCGCGCCTTCAACGTCAAATAAGGAAACGATGGTATCAAGTCCGGCGCCCCAGACACGTTTGGCGTCCCCAAGTAAAACATGTGCCACTCTTTACCATCAAAATAAACCCATGGAGAGCAGGCGGCGGCAGAGTCGGACGCACCCGGCTTGCCGAAATCAAGAATCGGACCTTTCTTTTCCCAAGTCTTGAGATCCTTGCTGGTAGCCAGGCAAGCCAGCCAGCCCTTCGGGCCTGACCCGTCATAGAAGAGGTGATATACGCCTTTTTCTTCGAAGATCAGCGCTTCCCGCGCGCCCAGCACGTCGCATTTTTCCGGTCCGTCACCGTGTTTGAGCACCACCCCCTGATCCTTCGCGTCCATGCGCAAAGTCGCCGAAGGCCGGCCGTCGGGATAGGTCGTTTGAGCGAGGGAAAAGTCCGCGCAAGGGAATGACAAGACGGTCGCGATGATAACAACTGTGAGTTGGTGCATGTGTGTATTCCATTTCATTTCAATCTACCGCGGCCTCTGCAATCTTCCCCGTGTCCGTGCCCGCACCGTCAACCAGCACCAGGCTGACTGACGCCGTTCCGGCCGCCATAGCTACTGCATGATCAATCACAACCGGGATAACCGGAAAGACTCCTTCAATTAACTTATTCCGCTCCACAACGTTACCCTGTGCATCTTTCATCACAACCACGAGGGTTCCCTGCGCGAATACACCGAATCGTCCTTTCAGCCTGATCTTGCCATTTTCCACCTTCGCAGACAAAGGCTCGGCAACCACACCGGCAGAAGTGCAGTCCACCACCTCCGATTTGCCAGCCCCGATACTGGTTAAATACCAGTCATATTTCCATGTGTAACTTTCACCGGGCTGAAGCTTGGCAAACGGGCTCAATATCTCGCTTTCGAAAACATACGGATTCTTCACCGGATCGTCCGGCATCACGTTGTCCTTGCCCCATGCCTTGAAACTGCCGAGGCCGTTCAACCAGAATTCAACGGACGAGTTTTCCGGATATGATTTGTCCGCTTCGAAAACAAACCTTTGCACAAACACCTTCCCGCTCGCGCCGTCCACCGTCGCAACCCAGCCTGCCGGACTGTCGAGCCCGATCTTGCCCACCTTGTATTGGTACTGGACACGCATCAGGTTCTTTGCCGCGTCAGGCTGGAATGACGGATTCTTCTCATCTCCGAAGATGACTGAATATCCATTGGTGAAATGACTCTTCGGATTCAGAGGACAGTACGCATTCATTTCCGTGTTAAAGCCGCCGCCTTTCTTCCCGCCGTCAAGCTGGGTATGCGCCCAGATTCCCCAGCGCCGGGGTTTTGTGTCGATGTTCTTCATCGTGGCCTCAAAACTGACCCGCGTAGATCCATCATGAACGGATATGACACGTGAAAACTGGATTCCGCTGCGCTTGTCCTTGCCACTCGTCAGCATGACAGATGCTTTCCCTCCACCGCTTGAAAGAACCTTCATCTCATATGCGCCGCCGTCCAGCACCGCATCAGGCGGCCCGGGCCACTGCTCCGCGTTGTCCCAGCCCTGTGGCGCGGGCCAGAGTTTGTCACCGCCATAATTGAGCCACGCATTGTCGGGGCCCACGCCGCTCTCCGGCGGCAGCTTGCCGGCAAGCTGCGGATTCACCCACAGGAAATCCTTATTGCCCATGGTTAACTGGATCACCCGCCCGCCGATCTCAGGCACGACCTGCAGTTCAACCAGCCCATTACCGAGCCTTTGTGACTTCCAGCCCCTGAAACTTGATTTTTCCGATGAAACCTTAAGCCGCCCTGTCAGCTGTTTAATAATTGCCGTCTCGTCAGCATGATACGGCGTACCATCACGCCGAAGGAGGTCGTGTTGCCACAAAACCGGTTCCTTGGGGTCGTGCATGACCAAGTGGGTCTGGGTACGACCGTTGACCAGCCCCCATTGATAGCATCCCACTTGTTCTTTCTTGAACATAGGGAGGTCGATATCAAACCGGCTGCCTGCGGGCCTCGACATCCATTCGGAGCAAATCACCGGACGACCATGCTTTTTCAGGTCGGTTATTCTACCCAACACGCCATCTTTACTGGCATAGCAATGGAAACTGATGACGTCCGATTGCGCTATGACGGCATCGGTATACTTGTTCCAGCCTTCCCATGCGCCGAAGGTCAGTGGTTGGACTGGTGAGCATGCCCTCGCCCAACGGAAGGACGCAGCTAAGAGCAGATCGCTGCCAACCGCGCTCGGTTCGTTGTAGAGATCCCAGATGACAATGCGTGGATCGTTTTTGTAGGATGTGATCATGTCCTTGACGTAGCGTTCGAGTTCCGGCCAAGCGTTCCTATCGCTGACCATTGCTGGAGGCGGACTCCCAACCCATTGGCTATTGTGAACCAATGGGGTCGGTTCGGGTTGCTTGCCAGAATGGGGAACCCCACCGGCGAAATTACAGTCGTCGAAGAGGACGGGCATGGCGCGGATGCCCATCTTGCTGGCGATAGCGAGGAATTGATCAAAGCGTTTCTTGAGTCCATCAGCATCCGCTTTCCAGACCACAAAATTATGAAAAACACGCACGGTGTTGAAACCCAGATGCTTCGCCCAGCCCAGTTCCCGCTCAATGGTGACGGGGTCGAAGGTCTCGGTCTGCCACATCTCGATGGCGTTAACGGCCGTGCTGGGAATATAATTGCAACCCACCAGCCAGGGCTGCTCTTGATACCAGGCATTGGCTTGCTCGCGGGTCCATTGGCCGGGAGCCAAGACTGCGGGCTCATCTGCGCAGGCAGCGGTCACAACGAAGGCCAGTGCCATTGCCGCCAGCATCATCCGGGAACTCCCGGCTACTATCTTACGAAACCAAGTTAAGGGTTGTGGTTCGGCTTTTGGCAGGGGCTCGGTCATGGCGGCTTTGGCTGGTGGTTTTATGGTATGAGGGAGGTTTGGTTCATGGGATGAGGTTGGCCATCAAACCGGCGAAGGTTTTGGGATGCCCCGCCAGGTAGGTGGCGGGGATCGTCACGGTGATGCGATCATAGTCGGCGGTGCTACCGGCCCCCTGCGTGACCGCGATCGTGATGTTGCCGTCGGAGCCGCCGCTGGTGCCGACGGTGAGCGGGGTCCAGCCGGTGCCGCCAAGATCGTCACCATATTGAACCACCAAGGAAGCGCTAACGGCCGACGAGGTTAAGCGGTCGAAGGTCATGACCAGGGCGCCGGTGCCGTCGCGGCTGGCGGCGGGCAGCTTGAGCAGGTTGGCGGCCGGATCACCCAGCGCGCCGGCCCCGAGGATCCAGGCCATGCCGTTTTGGATGCCGTCCTGGTTAGGGTCGGCGGCAAAGGCAGGATCCAGGCTGCTGCCGTCGCCGGCGGTGCCGCTGAGGCCTTGGGTGCTCGCCCAAGAGGCGTAGGTCTCGGTCACGCTCACGTTGTCCACGTTGAGCGAATGGTTGCCATCACCGTTGGTGCCGGCGGGCAACGCGCTCATGTAGCCATTGTATAGCCCGAGTCGGGTGGTGGTCCCGGTGGCGGTGAACTCGAAGCGGACTGTCGTCCAGGAGCCGTCGGCCTGGGTGGGATGGAGCACGTTGCACAGGAGAGCGTCACTGCGGAATGCGGAGGTGGCGGCTCCCCGGTCGTCGATCGCGACCGGAAGTGCCGGGGCGATTGGAGTGCCGACCAGTGCGCGGACGTGCGAGGTGCCCGCCGCCGAGCCGAAGTTCTGCACCCAGAAGCTGACGTTGTAAGTGGTGCCGGAGGTGGTGGCGAAGTCCTGATAGCGGCCGCCGGAAGCCGCGCCGGCCCCGGGGTGGAGGCCCCAGGTGCCGGTGTGGGTGCCTCCGCTGTAGGCGCCGTAGCTGTTGAAGTCCAGGGTCCAACCGGTCGGCATACTCCCGTTGCCGCCGTTGGTCTCGAAGCCGCTGTTGGCGATCACCTCGTTGCCCCCGCCCTGCGGGGTGATACTGACATCATCGCAGTTGATTGAATGCACGGTGTCACCGAGCATGCCGGCATTGTAGAGTCCGCAGCGGGTGGTGGCACCAGTGGCGGTGAACTGGAAGGTGATTTGCGACCACGAGCCATCCGCTGCGGTGGCAGCGAGTTGATTGGCGATCAAACCGTCCGAGTCGAAAGCGGTGGTGTGATGGCCGGAGTCGTCGATGGCGATCATTGCCGCGGGACTTGCGGGCGGGCCTGCCAGCACGCGGAGCCGGGAGGCTCCGGCCTGGGAGTTGAAGTTCTGCAAGGACAGCGTGATTTGATAGGTTGCGCCGGTGGTGGTCGTGAAATCCTGATAGATGCCGCCGCTGCCAGTGGCGTTCCCGGGGTGCAGGCCGGAGGAGCCGCTGAGCGCTCCACCGCTCCACGCGCCATAACAGTTGAAGTCCTTGGTCCAACCGGTGGGCGTGCTGCCATCACCCGCGTTGAACTCGAAGCTCCCGTTTTCGATCAAACCGGACGGCGGCGGCGGCGGCGGCGGGTCCGGCGGCGGCGTGCTCGACCACAGTGCGTACAAATCGATCTCGCTCTGGCGGTATGGCGTGCCGTCGCGGCGGAAGAGATCGTGAAACCACGGATCGGGTTCGGTGGTGCCCCCCGTCCAACCCCAGGGGAAATGGGTTTGGGTGTCACCGTTGACCAGCCCCCATTGCCAGATGCCGATCCGTTTCGCATGATAGAGCGGCAGCAGGCGGGCGATCGGGTTGGGGTCACCCGCCGAGCGGTACATCCATTCCGAGACGATGACAGGCCGGCCATCGATCTGGTACTGGCCGGCGCTGCCCGGATAAGCGTGGATGTTGATGATGTCCGCGAGCCCCTTCACCAAGTCGTACCATTGGCTGAATGCGTTGGGCGCGATGGGTTGGATCGGATTCATCTCGCGCGCCCACTGCACCGAGGCGGTCAGCAGCGCCCCGGCACCACTGCTGTTAGGCTCGTTGTACAGGTCCCATCCGACGATCCGCGGATCGTTGGCATAGGTGCCGACAATGTCCTGAACGTATTGTTTCGCACCGGTGCCTGGGGCCGGGTCGCTGCGGTCGAGTTGCCAGCTGCCCGGATTGTTGAGGACGGCCGCCTGGCCGGTGCCGTTCCATCGCGAGTTATGCACGCCGGGGATGGGATCGGGTTGCACCCCGAGGTGGGGCGCAACGCCGCTGAAGCTGACATCGTCCCAATGTACCAGCAGCGGCTTGATGCCACGCTGGGCGGCGGCCGCAACGACCTGTTCGAGCCGGCTCATGAACCCGTCGCGGTCGGCCTTCCAGACTTCATAACAGAGGAAAATCCGCAGCGTGTTCATGCCCGCGGTCTTGGCGAGGTCGAACTCCCGGGCGATTTGGTTGATATCAAATGTGTTGGCGCCCGGGGTGTTCGGGTCGGCCTGCCAGACTTCGACAGTCGTGGCGGCATAGACCGGCATCCAGTTCGCACCCACCAACCACGGCTGGGCGTAGTACCACTGCCACGCATCCTCCGTCGTCCATCGCTCACGGGCCAGCCCCGGCTGCGCCAGGGCGGCCAGGGTGACGGCCATGGCGACAACGATGCGCAGCCGGATGCGGCTAACAGCGGCAATGCGGGCGGCGGGAAGAATGCTACGGATCAGGTGTTTCATCTGCAGATGGAGACGGATGGAGACGTGGAAGGTGGCGGGATCGCGGGCAATGGAGTTGTGGCTTCATGACTGCGATGTGGACGGGGAGGCGAGAAAAGAACGTACGGTAGAGAGTTGCTTTTTGAAGCAGATTGTCGTCTGGAATGGGTTGTGCTTTGTCCATAAACGGATCAGCCCGCCCCATTCGCGCGTTGGAATGGGGCGGGCCTTCATGGTGGACCGTCCCTTTTCGACAGATTGTCAAACGATTGGGTGCGGCAGCGTCGCCGTAGCCTTGATTGATTCATGTTAGGGTGTCGGCGTCACGAGCAGGCGGACGAAGCTCTTGCCGCCTGGCGCGCCTGATGGCAGGAGATAGGAAACCGAGCTGCCGTTGTCCGTTCCGACCACGTTCGTCCAGGTTCCGAGGTCAGGAGAAGTTTGGACCTGCCAAGTGCCGAGGAAGCCGGCACCCTTCGGCCAGGTGATCGTGTTGGTCTCATCCAGGCCGGGCATGACGGTGAACGAGGAACCGGTTTGGCCCATGAAGTATTCGATGCCGTTTTCCACGCCATCGTTGTCGTGGTCCTCCTCCGGGGTTTGACCGGTGGCTCCGTTGTCGCTGGCCCAGGAGTCGTAGTCTGAGCCCGTGGCGGTGAAGCTGGCTGTGATGGTGTGATCGGCGTTGTTGGCGCTGAAGGTATAACTGCCGGAACTGACGGCTGCAGGATTGTTAACCCCATCCACGAGAACCTGGGCGATGGCGTAATTCGCGTCCGGTGTGATGGTGAACATCTGACTGGCTCCATCGTCCACCACCACGGCTCCGCTCGGGCTGATGGAGCCGCCACTGCCGCTCACGGAAGCGGTGATCGTGTGCGTGGGCAGCGCGGAGAAGCTGGCGACGATGGTATCGTCTCCGGAGACGCCGCTGAAGGTATAACTGCCGGAGCTGACGGCTGCAGGTTGGCTCACGCCGCCCACCACCACGTCGGCGATGGCGTAATGCGCGTCCGGTGTGATCGTGAACGTCTGGTCGGCTCCATCCACCACCAGCACGGCTCCGCTCGGGCTGATGGTTCCGCCACTGCCGCTCACGGAAGCCGTAATGTAGTGGGCGACACCCGGCACCACGGATACGTCGTCCACATTGATCGAGTGTACGGTGTCACCTGCCTTGTAGGAATTGTAGAGCCCGATCCGGGTTGTGGTCCCGGTTGCGGTGAACGTGAACGTGTACTGTTGCCATGCGCCACCCACCAGGAAGCTGTTGTCGGTAACGTCGGACGCAAACTTCGTGGTCGTGTGCAGGGTGTTGTAATTGGGAAACGTGAACGTGTGGGAGCCGTCGCCGGGCGTGCCGATGAGCACATCCAGATGGGAGCTGCCCGCAGCACTACCAAAGTTCTGTGCCCACGCGCTGACGATATATGTGACCCCGACTTCCGTCGTGATATCTTGATAGCTGCCACCGGAATTGGACAGAGAGCCGGCGTGGAGACCCCAAGAGCCACTATGGGCAGCGCCGGAAAAGGTTCCATAAGAATTGAAGTCCGCCGTCCAGTTTGTCGGTGCCGTGCCATTTCCCCCGGGAGACTCGAACCCGCCGTTGAAGCCTGCGCTCGTGAAGTTCCATGCCGTCGGATCCGTGATGCCGTCAAACGTGGCGGTTGAGGTTGTGGTGAAGGCGCCCGCGTCAATCAGCACGTGACAAGCGGTGTCAAGCGGGAGATTGGCAGTGGGATTGATCGTTACCAAAGTCCCGGAAATCGTGACCTGGCTCGAAGTCACGGAAATCGTCTCGAGCGTGGTGGCGTCGCTCATGATGACGATATTCTTGCCCGCCACCGCCTGCACGTCCTGGTTGAACGTTATCACCAAATTGGCGTCTTTCGCGACGGCACCCGCGTTGTCCGCTGGACTCAGCGTCCAGACCAGGTCATTCAAGGACGCCACGGAAACGTCGTCCACATCGATCGAGTGGAAGCTGTCACCTGCCTTGTAGGAATTGTAGAGCCCGATCCGGGTCGTGGTCCCGGTTGCGGTGAACGTGAACGTGTACTGTTGCCATGCGCCACCCACCAGGAAGCTGTTGTCGGTAACGTCGGACGCAAACTTCGTGGTCGTGTGCAGGGTGTTGTAATTGGGAAACGTGAACGTGTGGGAGCCGTCGCCGGGCGTGCCGATGAGCACATCCAGATGGGAGCTGCCCGCAGCACTACCAAAGTTCTGTGCCCACGCGCTGACGATATATGTGACCCCGACTTCCGTCGTGATATCTTGATAGCTGCCACCGGAATTGGACAGAGAGCCGGCGTGGAGACCCCAAGAGCCACTATGGGCAGCGCCGGAAAAGGTTCCATAAGAATTGAAGTCCGCCGTCCAGTTTGTCGGTGCCGTGCCATTTCCCCCGGGAGACTCGAATCCGCCGTTGGCGATCGCCTCGGCGGCATGGGTTGCCGGGACAAAGGCCAGCGCTGCGGACAGCGCCAAGCCGCGGGCGAGTGTAAGTGTCGGTTTGGTCTTCATTGGTTTCGTAGTTTTCGTGGTAGTTCAGGTTGTAGTGTCAACGATCAAGCGATCCGGCGACGGCGCAGCAGCGCGAGCAGTCCAAGACCGCCGAGCAGGGCTGCGGAAGGCTCTGGAACAGCTGTTACGGATACGTCGTCCACATTGATCGAGTGCACGGTGTCACCTGTCTTGTAGGAATTGTAGATCCCGATCCGGGTCGTCGTGGCGGTTGCGGTGAAATTGAACGTGTACTCGGCCCATGCGCCACCCACCAGGAAGCTGTTGTTGACAACGCCGGACGCAAACACCGAGGTCGAGTGTGGGGTATTAGCGCTGGGGAAGTTGTAGGTTGCGCTGCCGACCGTGCCGATGAGTATATCCAGATGGGAGCTGCCCGCAGCACTGCCAAAGTTCTGTGCCCACGCGCTGACGAGATAAATGGTCCCGGGCACGGTGTCAAAGTCCTGATAGAGGCCGCCGGAATTCGCGACGGCCCCGGGGTGGAGACCCCAAGAGCCACTATGGGCAGCTCCGGAAAAGGTTCCGAACGAATTGAAGTCCGACGTCCAGCCGATGGGGCTCGAGCCGTTCCCACCGGGAGACTCGAAGCCGCCGTTGGTGAACACGGCGGCATGGGTTGCCGGGACAAAGGCCAGCGCTGCGGACAGCGCCAAGCCGCGGGCGAGGAGCATTAGGGTGTTTCTGATCGGATGGTCTGGATTTGGTGTTTTCATGGTAGTTTGGTGGTTGGTGGTTGGTGGTTGATGGTTGGAGATTGGGCTCTTATGAAACTGGCTTTCGCTGCCCCGTTTCATCTGTGTCGTTGCCCGGGCGCGGGCGGGAGCCAGGAAGGATGGTGCGCGGCGCGAAGGCTAGCTACTTGAGCGCCGGAGCAGGTCGGCTGCGGCAGATGCCAGCCACCGGCATGCCGGTCCCGGCTGGCGCGCAAGCGTTCGGCGCATTCGGCACGCCCCGCGCGCAGAGCGACGCCACCCGCGCCGCAGCGGGATGCCCATGGGCCGATGCGGGTGGCAGGGAAGTCCGCCGCCCGCGCCGTGCCACGGCCAGCAAAGCCCCTGCCGATGGTGGCCGCAGCCGCGCCGCGCGCGCCGTTTGGCGTGGGCAAAGCCCGCCACTGGCAGGCCTTGACCCCGCCCGACTTGCCCCTACCCTCGCAGGTCCGGTGTCCGGTGTCCGGTGTCCGTGCATGGATGTGAGATGGCGGGGCATGGGTTGGGGAAGAAAAGTTGAATTGGCGAGATGGCGCCTGGCACCGTGCCAAGCGTGCTCGCTGAAAGAACTCATTTGCCCAAAAAATGGCGGACAGCAAAGAAAATTATGATTTATTTTTTTCAAAACTGGCGCATTTTGTAGAGTAGTTTTGCGGCCTTCCGCACCGGATTTCATCGGGCAATTTCTTCCAACTCGCCAAAATCACGCCATTTTCTTGCTTTCTCGCCATTATCTCGCCACTATCTCGCCATGAACCGACCCATCAAACGAGAATGGCTCAACCCATTCCGGCAGAAACCGGAACTGGAGGCGCAGGCCTACGAGGTGGGTTTTGAACCGCGCCTGCCTCGTCGGACGGCGTTGAATCGGCTGGGACGGCTGCGGGAGGCTGGTTTGGTGGAGCGTCAGGGTGAGGCTCGCTCCACCATCTACCGCCTGACGGATGCAGGCAGATCGCGGCTGGAATGGGATAGCTCCCGTCAGCCCGTGGCAACTCCGTCACAGGGATTTTCTCCACTGTCGCCAGAGGTGGAGGCATTACGCATGAGTCTCCGGAGACCCGTAGCCGAGCGCCCCCCGGTTGGCTATCAGCGCTCATTTCTGGAGTCCTATCAACCGAACCGAACCTTCTACCTGCCGGAAAACACCCGCCGGAAACTCTTCGAAACCGGAAGTCAAACCGGGATGGCGGACGAACCTGCCGGCACTTATGCCCGCCACATCTGCCAACGACTGCTCATCGATCTTTCGTGGAATTCCAGCCGCCTGGAGGGCAATACCTACTCACTTTTGGAAACCGAGCAGCTCTTCCAGGCCGGACGCGGCGGCGCTGCCCACCTCTCCAACGAGGCGGTGATGATTCTCAACCACAAGGCCGCCATCGAGTTTCTTTTGGAGTCGTCCTCCGAGGCAGGTTTCAACCGACGCACCATCCTCAACCTACACGCGCTGCTCACCGCCGACTTGCTGCGCGATCCTGCGGCGGAAGGTGCCTTGCGCACCGATCCCGTGGGTATCGGCAAGTCGTCCTACCTGCCTCCCGCCATTCCGGCGCTGATCGAGACCCTCTTCGACCAGATTCTGGCCAAAGCCGGCGAAATCCGGGATCCCTACGAGCAGGCGTTCTTCGTGATGGTTCACCTGCCCTATCTCCAACCGTTCATCGACGGCAACAAGCGCGTCTCCCGGTTGGCGGCCAATCTCCCGCTCTTCCAGCGCAATCTCGCCCCGCTTTCCTTCGTGAATGTGTCCGAGACCGATTACACCGATGGCATGCTCGCCATCTATGAACTCAATGACCCGGGCATCCTGCGCGAAGTCTTCATCCAGGCCTGCGAACGCTCCGCCCAACGCTACACCGTCATCCGCGGCGCGGTCGGAGACCCGGATCCCTTCCGGGTGAAGTACCGTCAGGCCATCACCGAACAGGTGGCTGAAATCATCCGCGCCCACTGCGCCCGTCGAGAGGCCGTCGTCCGACTGCGGCGCTGGGCGGAAGACTCGGTGATTGAAAAGGACCGCAAGGCATTCGTTGCGGCAGCCGAGGAAACGCTCGCCGGCATCCATGAGGGCAACTTCGCCCGCTATCGCATCCGCCCATCCGAATTTGAAGAGTGGCAAGCCGCATGGAACCTGGGAATCACCGACGGGCATCACGGTTAGGACACTGTGCTCAAGGTGGTGGATTCGGCCCTGCTTTCCACCTGGCAGTCGCCGCACGATCCTGATTGATCGCAGATTGCTCGACAAATCAGGCAAAGGATGAGTTGTTTGGTTGGATGATGGCTCTTTTTTTGAAATTGAGAAATTTTGCTTGGAATATCGAGCATTTTCGGCAATAACTGCCCCTAGACATTCGTTTAAAGTCCATTTCATCCCGATTCGCCTGAAAAATCATGCAGAATGCACAATTGGCCTCCTTGATTGGCTGGCACCGCCGCCGGGCGGGGCTGAGCCAGATTGAGCTTGCCCGCCATGCCGGGGTAAGCCGCTATGTGGTGCAGGACTTGGAGGCCGGAGCGGGGCGCACCACATGGGCACGGATGGAGCCGGTCCTCCGGGCCCTGAATATCCAACTACTGCCGCAGGGTCCGCTGGTGGATGCATGGCGTGCGGAGACGAAGGAGATGGGATCATGAATTCGCAGCGCAAGGCCATCATTCTCCAGCATGGAATTCCGGCCGGCCATCTGGCCGAGGTTTCCACGGGTGGCTGGAGTTTCACCTACCTGCCAGACTATGCCGGGCCGCCGGTGTCGCTGGCGCTGCCGGTGCGGGAGGAGCCATGGCGATTCGGGGATTTCCCCCCGTTTCTGGAGGGCTTGTTGCCAGAGGGGCCGCAATTGGAGGCGATCCTGCGAAAGCACAAGATCGACCGCGGCGATTGCTTCCGGCAGTTGATGATCGTGGGACAGGATGTCGTGGGCTCGCTGACGGTTGAGGCATGGCCTGCGGAGGAAGGAGGCATGGCGTGAAGATCTGCCCGATCACCTTGGAACCCGTGGAGGGAGACGGGCTCTATTCGCGGTCCGGCTTGCGGGCTGTGCATCCGGGTTTGGAAAACCTCCTGCCGCTGCATCTGACCCAGGAGGAACAACTTCGCGAAGCGCGGCTGCGGGCGGACAAAATGTCGATCCAAGGGGTGCAGCCCAAGCTTTCCGCCGTGCTCAAACCGAAGGATGGCCGTTTCGAGATCGTGGATCGGGGTGGCCGGTTCATTCTCAAGCCCAACCCGCCGCCATTTGAAGAGGTGCCCGCCAACGAGGCCCTGACGATGACACTGGCGGAGATCGCGGGTCTCGAAGTGCCCCCTCATGGCCTGATTCCAGCCAGCGACGGCTCATGGGTGTATTTCATCCGGCGCTTTGACCGGGTGGGGAGAAACCAACGGCTGCACCAGGAGGACTTCGCGCAACTCACCGGAGCCGGGCGCGAAACCAAATACAACAGCTCGTTGGAGCAGGTGGCCAAAGTGGTGGAAACCCACTGCACGTTTCCCGCCATGGAAAAGGCGAAACTCGCACGGCTGCTGCTGTTCTGTTATCTGACCGGCAACGAGGACATGCACCTGAAGAACTTCTCGCTGGTGGTCAGGGAGGGCGTCGTTCGCCTGTCGCCCGCCTACGATCTGCTCAATACCACGCTGGTGCTGGGCAATGCGTCGGAGGAATGCGCACTGCCGCTGCGCGGCAGAAAACGCAAACTCACCCGCAACGACTGGGTGGACTATTTCTGCCGTGAACGGCTCGGGTTGCTCCCAGCCATTCTTGATCCAATCCTCCACACGCTGGACGCTGCCCGGAATGAGTGGGCCCGTAAAATCGAAAACTCTTGCCTGTCCGCAGCCGCAAAAGCCGGCTATCTGGATATTCTGGCGGAACGACGCTCGCGGTTGTTCGGTTGCAGCTGACGACAACATGGATGTTAGGTGGCGGGGCATGGGTGCCGGAAGAAAAGTTGAAGAGGCGAGATTGCGCCTGGCACTGTGCCAAGCGCGCTCGCTGAAAACACTCATTTACCCGGAAGTGGCGGAGAGGCAAAAAATCATTTATTATTATTTTTGACAACTGGCGCATTTTGTAGAGTAGCTTGGGCGCCCCATGAATCCGTTGCCCCGCCTCTCGCTCGCCGATCAGACCGCCGCCCATTTGCGCGAGCGGCTGCGATCCGGGCAGTGGGGGAACAAGGTGCCCGGGGTGGTCCGCTTGGGCGCGGAGTTGCAGGTTTCCCAGACCACGGTGCGGGCGGCGCTGCGCAAGCTCGAAGGCGAGGGCCTGCTTGCGCCCGGCGGGCACTGCCGCAGCCGCCAGGTGGCGGCGGGCAAGGGTCGCGGCGCCCTGCGGGGGCTGAGCGTGGGCATCCTGCTGCATGACGAGCGACCCGAGGGCCAACCCAAATCAACGCCCCTGATCCCGGAGCCGATCGCGCTGCGCATCCAACACGCCTTGGAAGCCGTCGGCCACGAGGTTTTCTTCCCCCGCCAATCCCAAGTCGAACTGGACCACGATGTCCGTCGCATCACCCGCCACCTCCGCCAAACCCCGGCCGATGCCTGGATCGTGATAGCTGGATCAAGGGAATTGTTGGAGTGGTTCGCCGGGCAGTCCGTGCCGTGCTTTGCTCTCTACGGCCGCGCGGGCGGGCTGCCAATAGCCAGAGCCGGGGCGGACAAGGAGCCCACCTAGAGTGCGGTTGTGCGCCACCTGGTGGCGCTCGGCCATCGCCGCATCGTGCTCATTGCCCGCAGCACCCGCCGCAAGCCGATTCCGGGCCGGGTGGAACTGACGTTTTTAGCGGAACTGGCGGCGCACGGCATCCCGACCGGCGATTTCAATCTGCCCGATTGGGAGGAGACCCCGGCGGGATTCAACGCCTTGCTGACCGAGCTGTTCCGCCTCACGCCGCCGACGGCGCTGATCATCGAGGAAACCCCGCGGCTTGTCGCCGCCAGCCAGTTTCTCGCCCGTCGTGGCATCATGGTGCCGGAGCAGGTCTCGCTGGTCTGCACCGATTACGACGAATCGCTCGCCTGGTGCCATCCGCCCGTGGCCCACATGACCTGGAGCAACCAGCCCTTCGTGCAGCGCATCGTGCGCTGGGTGGCCGCCGTGCGAGGGGGCCGCAACTACCGGGCGACGACCCTGTTGCCGGCGGAGTTCGTGCCCGGCGGCAGCACCGGGCCGGTGTGGGAGGGATGAGGGAGGGATCCAGGGCTGGTTTTGACACCTCCCTCAACTCCGCTCCATAGCCGGTCGGACGGATGAGCCATTCCAGGTGTAGCCGGACATCTTCACGCAGATGCCAACGGTCCTCCGCGCGATCCAGCCGCAGGATGCTGTGGCCGGAAGCGTCCGTCACCGCCCTGATCCTCGACGAGGTCTTCGTCTTCCATGCCGCCAAGGAGCACCTCGCCCAGAGAGTCATCCTGGCACCCAGAGACTTCTCGTTGATCTGCCTCGACGAGGATCCGACCTTCGAGTGGAGCAAGCCATCGGTCGCCCATATCCGATGGAACCCCGGGCCATTGGTGAATCGCATCATGCGCTGAGGACGAGTAACACCATCACATGTCGGGTCTATGGCGGCAGCCGCTTCACGATCCGATTACCGTTGGTCAGGCAATTACACTCTCTCGTCACCCAGAGGCACGGGATCTCGTGGCGGGCATACATCTCGCGGGTCCTTGGATTGCTCTCAATCGCGATGTAGCGGGCATGCTCGCCGTGGATCGGGAATACTCTCTTCTGGAGAAAGTGTTGTTTGATCGCCGGTGGATTCCACCAACCTATGGGAGCGAAGCATGCGTCCTGCGGTCGCCAGCCGGTTTGAGCTTCGATGCGGTCGAGGGTTTTGACCATCCAGGTTTCCGGGCGAGCTGTCATCAAGATGACGGTGTAGGGTCGCACCAACTCAACGAGCCACTGGCGATATTGTTCCTGAGCCAATCGTTTCTCCATACGCACGGGCCGGGTGCCGTGAGCTGGGCTATTGGCCACCAGCGTGTAGTTGAGATCTAGCAGGATGATCGGACATCGCGGTGAATCAGTTTCTTGTTGCTTCATGACAGACCCTCCGCATCCAGCCAGGATTCCAGATCCGCGAGTGCGGCCCGCACGCATCCGCCCGACCCGACCGCGATCCGCAACGAAGTTTGTTCATCGACCTGCCAGTGGCGGCGGAGCATCGTGGCGATTTCCTCGGTGAACGGTGCCGCGAGCTTGATCGACTGGAAGCGCGTCTGGAACCGCTCGGTGAGCAGGTCGAGTTGCAGGTTGCTGGTGCCGACCACCGCCCGACCTGGTGGCAGTCGGTCGAGGTAGCTCAGGAGCAAGTCCTGTGCGTCCCGCGTGCAGCGATCCATTTCGTTGATGATCTTCACCGAATAGACACCGAACAGCGAGCAGACTCCCAGCGTGCCCATCCACTGCTTCACGGTTTCGACGGTGACGAGCTTGCCGTTGAATTCCTCGATGGCGAAGCGATTACCGGACAGCGCGTCGGCCACCATGTCGGCGATACTGGTCTTGCCGACACCGGGCGGGCCGTAGAGCAGGATTTTCACCGGAACAATGGGATCATCGTGGAGCTTGCGTGCCTTGGCGACGAGTCGGCGGGCGACAGTGGCGGCTGGTCCACATAGGTCATCGGGTCCGGTAGGTCGCCACGCCAGCGGAGAGCTTGCGAGGCACGGTGTAGGGTTCGGCAGAATCTTGAAGATTTGTGACATGGGGATCTTGGTTGGAATTGGTGATGGCCCTGGCGACGGCCACCGCGCCCTTGCGGTAGAGGGTGACGGCGAGCAGTTCGCCATCGACGATCACCGACCAGTAGCGCGTGGCGTAGCCATCGGGTTTGCGGTATTTTTCGACTGCGACCTTCATCAGAAGTTGTAGTCGTGGAAGTGGCGGCGGCCGGGAATGACCGGCTCGCCGTTGGTGGTGCGGAACCAACCATCCTTGCGGCGGCTGGCGCGATGAACGGCCCCTTCGGGGTTGAGCGAGTATTGGTAGGTCTGCTCGGTGTTCACGCAATGGCCGGCGAACCCACCGGCGACGAACTCGGGTTTCCAGTCGTCGAGAACGGCGGTGTCCTCCTGCATCCAGAGGGTTTTGCCGCTGGGGCTGATGCGGATAATCGTGCAGGCGGTGCGGTCGGAGTAGTGGCAGACGGTCGCACCACCGCCGACAGTGAGTGTCCATTGGGGAGCACTCATTGTTTCCAACCCTCCCTCCGACTGCGGGTCTTGATCGAGTTGGGGGACAGTCCGAAATGCTCAGCGGTTTGTTTCACGCTGCGGCATTCGAGCCAGTAGGCTTTCACCTGCGACCAGTGATCGTCACCGTGGCCGGGATTGCCGACCTTCTTGGCGGGTTTGGATGCCTTCGCCTTGGGTGGCGTGGCCTCCGCTGGCGTTGGTTCAGGCTCAACCGCGTCAGAGAACGCGTCGTAACGTCCCGGGCTGGCCTCGGTCGCCGGACGGGTGAGCGGCACGACGTTCGCGGCGGGCGCGACGTTGCCGCCGTCGCCTCCGGCGAGGATTTCCGCGACGATTTCACGGATCAGTGGCACCGGGATTTCGGTGATGGTGAAGACCAGTCCGTTGAGCGTCTTGCGCCCGATGGTTTGCTTGAGGAACTTCAATGCCTCGCCTCGGGTGCGGCCCTGGTAGCGACCTTCGAATACGTTGGTTTCCTTGTCGTCGCAGACGATGTAATACAGCTTGTTCATGGTGGTGTTTGGTTATGGTTTGGTGTTGGTGACGTTGCCGTCGGTGTCGATCCGGACGCTGAACGCCAGCAGTCCGGTTTTGGTTTGCTTGGCGAAGTCGGCTCGGAACTCGCGGGCATGGATGCCGGCCATCGGATCGACCGGCAGGATGCGCCGGGCGGTGAAGCCGTTTTTCTCAAGTCCGCGAATGCTTTGCTGCATCGCCTTGTTCAGATAGTTGTTAGGGATGGATGCTGTTGTCATAGCTTCCCTCATCTGCCCGTCTGATCGGGCACGTCCATGTCTTTTTTCGTCTTTCTGTTGGATGATTTTCATGATGGTAGTGGGCGGTTGATCTGGATGGTGCGGCCTTTGGTTTCCCCGGCGACATAACTCCCGGAATGGAGGTGGCGGCGGCGTTGCGACCGATTGCGGAGCTTGCCGTAGTGGTCGGCGACGTAGCGGGTGATGACCGCCTCCTGATCCACCACGACCAGTCCGTATGCCTGGCGCTGGTCGGCGGCGTAGGATTGTTCGGCGCGTTGCTTCGCTGCTTTGATTTCGGCGTTGAGTCCGTCGCGCAGTCCCCGGTAGTAGGATGCCTTGTCGGGGTTGGCGTGGCTCCGCTTGAACTCGTTCCAACAGCGGAAGAAGGTCTGCCGCAGGTAGTTGAAGGCGAAGATGGCGAAGTCGATGTCGGCGGCGGCACCGATGATGTCCACCGGTGTCCCGCGTCCGTTGGGCATCAGGATGGTCTTCACGTTGAAGTGCGCCTGCAGGATCGAGAGGATCATCAGGTCTGCCGGGTTGAGGGTCTTCGGCAGATCAACCTTGCCCTTGTTGACGGTGAAGCCCGCGCCGCCGGATTCGCCGCGTTCCATGCGAAGTAGCGCCGAGTCGATGTTGTGGCGGGTCATCAATTCCTGCGCCTTGGCCAGCGCGACTTTGGCTTCGTTCTCGGTGGAACCGCGGGAGCGGTCGGCCAGTCGCAGGAGTTTGCGGATTTTATCGAGGATGTCGGATTCAGATTTCATGGAATGTTAGGTAGTTCAATGTCTGGCAGGAGCGTGTTGCCATCCGGCGACAGGGTGGGCCCGACCCGCGTGATACTCGTGGAGGGTTTCGATGAGCTTCTCGTGGTCGTTTTTCGCGGCTATTTCCCAGAGCCGTTCGGCAAGTGCGAAGGCCCCGTCCTCGAATCCCGCTGCGTATGCCGATGGCAGGTGCGACAGGCGTTTGCTGCCGGCGTTGTCGAAGTAGGTCCGGCCATCGTCGATGGTTCTCCAGTCGGGTTCGGTTTTGATTGGTGTTCTCATGGTGGTTCAGTGGTTTGTGGTTGCGGGTTGGATCATCTCGACGGTGACGAGTTCGGTCGGGATGATCCCGCCGTGCGGCCATTCGACAGGCCGGATGAATCCGCGGTCGCCGTTCCATTCGGCAACTACATGGAGCGTGTCGTCTCCATCCCACTCGGGGCGGATCAGGACTAACATTCCGTTGACGTATGCGGTGTCATTTCCGGAGTTGGCAGTCTCTTTCATCGTCCCTCATCTGCCAGTCTGACAACTTGAGTCCATGTCATTTTTCGTCATTTTTCGTCCCGTTCCGGATACCAGTTAGACGATGAATTGGCACGATTCATGAACGTCACGATACGTGCCAATCAGGCGTCATTCCGCACGCCCCGAAACTGTTTCGATTGGCACGTTTCATGAGTGAAACGATGCGGAGAAATTATGTCTTTTTTCCTCTAACTCCACTTAGCCATGGACGTGAGGTGGCACCATGGCAGATATTAACCATGACAACGCCGACCATGTCCCGCCGCTTCGGAGTCGAGATTGAATTCCTCTCCACCATCACCAAAGAGCAGGCCGTCATGAGCCTGAGAGCCGCAGGCATCCGGGTCGAATCCTCCTACTACACCCACGACACCACGCCCTATTGGAAGATCGTCACCGACGGCTCCTGCGGTTTGGAACTCGTCTCACCGGTTCTTGAAGGCGAGGCCGGTATCGAGGAAGTCCGCATCGCCGCCGCCGCACTGGAAGCCGCCGGTGCGCAAGTGGACAAGCGCTGCGGACTTCACGTCCATTTCGACGCCCGCTCGATGAATCTCAAGGCGGTGAAGAACCTCTTCAAACTCTGGCTCAAATTCGAGGATGTTCTGGATACCTTTCAACCGCAGTCACGCCGGGGCAACAACAACACCTACTGCCGCACGAACCTCGACCACAGCATCATCGACGCTGGGAATCACCGGGGCCAATGCTCCCAGATGTTCCACAAGATCGACGCCTGCCGGAACATGGATCAGATGAAGCAGCTCTACCCCTGCCGCTATCGCAAGCTGAACATCCAATCCTACTTCCGCCATCAGACACTGGAGGTCCGCCACCACTCGGGAACCACCGATCCGACCAAGATCACAAACTGGGTGCGGTTGATGGCCTGCATGTTCGACGCCGCCGAATCCGCCGCCGCCGTTCGTAACCGCCCCGAAGACAACGGAGTTGGGATGCCCCGCATGAAGTGGTTCTTCCAAGCCATCGACGCCAGGGGACTGACGAAATTCTACACCGAGCGCGCCAAAAAACTGGCCGCCTGATTTCCACCAATGACAATGACCACCATGAACACCGAATACCACACCATCGACGGCGCGACATTCTCCGCAGTCGATGCCACCGACCTGATGACCCAACTGCGGGCCGACAGCTTCAACCCGGAAGCCGACCTGCCGTCCTACTGCCGAGCCACCGCTCGTGCGTCCAAGATGCAGACTGGAAAACCGCACCGCCAGTGGCCGCCCAAGTCGCTGGTCGAAGACATGCTCGCCTCTGGCCTGATCGCCACCGGCAAGCGCCATCCGGAATGGGGAACCACCAACGACTGAACGGCCATGGCATACCGAATCATGGAACCACGCTTCCCGCTTGGGAAAACCGTGGCGACCCCTGGAGCGATGGCTCTCTGCATCGACCTCGCATCCTACATGCACCGCCACCATTGCGGCGATTGGGGTGATCTCGACGAATGCGACAAGCAGGCGAACGAGGATGCCCTGATCCACGGCGACCGCATCCTCAGCCACTACAAGCTCGGCGGAGGCCGGCGCATCTACATCATCACTGAATGGGACCGGGCCTCGACTAATGTGGAGCTCCACATTACTAAATTTATGTTGAGTCTTCAAAAATGTTGAGTTGAGGAGACTTTCGCTGGTTCCGAAGCTGCAAATCAGCGGAAAACTTCACATTTTTTCAAGCCCTACCGGGTGGCATGCTGTCATCCGGTATGAAAACTACTCCTACACTCGCCGTCGTCCGCCCACGAGATCATCAGCGTTACCGGGACATTCCGATATTCGGCCGATTTCTCGATGACTTTGTCCCATGGGCTGCTGATTGTGGCTACACACGCCACACCATCTATTTGCAACTGGATTCAGTCCGTCATTTGTCGGCTTGGTTCCAGAAGAACGTCCCCAATTCTTTCCGGCGTCTGAGGGCCGAGGATTTGGCCGCCGCGCACCGCTACTTCTCCAGACATCAGCGCAAGGCGCGTTATGCCTGGGGATTACACGGGTTCCGCGCATTTCTTGAGGCGCGCGGATTCGTCAGGCAATGTCGGCCCAAACCGCTCAGTAAAACGGATAGGGAGGTGATCCGCTTCCTGGATTACCTCCGCAAGGATCGTGGAGCGGCCGCCAGCACCCTCTATTCACAGCGGCGGCGTTTGCGGCATTTCCTGCGTTTCATCGGCTTCGAGCGCCGCAAGAAGGCGCTCCCATGCATTACGCTTACGACCGTGCATCGTTACCTGCGTAGCCTCTCGGGGCAGTACGGCCGCAAGACCATGCAACATGTCGTCGGCACGCTCCGGGGTTTTCTTCGCTACCAGTTTATGCGCGGCGTCATCCGCCATGCCTTGCATGATAAAATCAATTCGGTTCGTCTCTATCAGGAAGATCAATTGCCCCACCCGATTCAATGGTGCGAGTTGCAGCATCTGCTCCGGAGAATCGACCGCACCACGGTGTTGGGTTCGAGGGACTTCGCCGTCCTGTTGATCGCGATGACCTATGGGATGCGCGCTTCGGATGTTGCGAACCTCACCTTGGACGACATCGATTGGAGCAAACGCACGATCCAGATCGTCCAGTGCAAGACGAGGCAACCTCTCGTGCTGCCGCTGACCGATGAGGTTGGTGCCGCTCTGACCGGCTACCTGAGGCAAGCCCGTCCGGCATCTTCTTTCCGGCAGATCTTCCTGCGTAGCAAAGCCCCGATTGCCCCGCTCAGTCTGCCGGGAATGTCCCACACGCTACGGCGGGCCAGCCAAACGGCTGGCGTCACTCTTCGCACGTCCGGATTCCGCTGTCTGCGACATTCCCTCGCATTGAGGTTGCTGCGCCAAGGCGCCACAACGAAGGACATAGGCGACATCCTGGGCCATCGCAACACCACATCCACGACCGTTTACCTCAGGTTGGATGCTGAGGATTTGCGCCCGGTGGCGCTGCCGGTCCCCCGCGCGGGACACCAAAAATCGGCAGGCAACAAGCAGCCTCCCGTTTGCTCTCCCTGTCGCCGGGCCGCAGCAGGGACAGCGCCGCCCAAGTGGGTTTGGAGCAGTTTTCTGAAAAAGCCCTTGGCCGAATACATTGCGGTTCAACGGGCGCTCTGTTATGGCTATGGCTATCAGGAGCGAACATTGCGTGGACTGGATTACTTCCTGGCATGCCATTACCCAAAGGCCAGACGATTCACGCTCCCAATGTTCGACGCATGGGCCGCTGACCTTCGCTCGCTCAGTCCCACAACCGCCAGGTTCAAGATGTTGAGCGTACGCAAGTTCTGCCGCCATCACGCCGGATCTCACCCGGGAACATGCATTCCGGACCTGAGGAATTTCCCAAAGGAGCTGCCGCATCCAGCGCCCTACCTCATCTCTCCGCCAGAGGTTGCACGCATCTTGGCCGCCACATCCCGGCTCCGTTGCACGCGAAGCAATCCCCTGCATCCGCAAACAATCAGGATGGCGATCATGCTGACATTCTGCTGCGGGTTGCGCGCGGGCGAGATACGCAGACTCCGGCTGTCCGATATCGATACCGACGCCATGGTATTGCGCATCAACGAAACCAAATTCAGCAAATCGCGCCTTGCGCCACTCTCCCCGTCCGTCGCCGAAGAACTACGAAATTACCTCGTCAGGCGACGCCGCATGCAACTGCCAATGGAACCTGAGGATCCATTGGTCTGGAACGGTTGGCCGCGCCGCAATGGAAGGGCCTCCGCTCTAACCAACTACCCGCTCTGGGCAACCTGGCGGCGCCTCTGCGTGTTCTCGCAGGTGTGTAACCACCGGGGCCGAGCACCGCGTCTTCACGACCTTCGTCACGGATTTGCCGTGGAGGCATTGCGCCGCGGCTACGACGCAGGCATGAACGCCCAAGCCATGCTTCCCCGTCTGGCGCGCTACATGGGGCATGCTGGCGCTCAGTACACCCATTACTATCTCAAGTTCACGGAGCCGTTGCAAGGCGCGGCGAGCGACTTGTTCCTTCGCTACTCCCAGGTCATGCGGCCTTCGGTCAATTTCAAGAAAGGAGGTTTGCCATGAACACTTCCAACGTGCTGGCACTCGCCATCGAACGATTTTTCGGCGAATACCTCCCTCATCAGCGTGCCTTGAGTATTCATACAATCCGGAGCTACCGCGACACGTTCAAATTGCTGCTGCAGTTCGCGGCTGGCCCCAAAGGACGGGTCACTGATCTCACGGCAGGCGACCTGACACCGGCCAAGATCATCTCTTTCCTCGATCAACTCGAAAATAGCCGGGGCAATGGAGCCTCCACGCGAAACGTAAGACTGAGCGCCATCCACAGCTTCTTCGACTATCTTGGTGCGGGATGGCCCGAGCACCTCCACCAAGCCCAGCGGATTTTGGCAATCACCTTCAAACGAACCACTCACCGTGCCATCGACTACCTTGAAGCCGCTGAAATGCGCGCGATCTTGGAAGTCATCGACCAGCGAAACCTCTGGGGAAGGCGGGACTACGCGTTGCTCGCGCTCATGTTCAACACCGGGGCACGAATCCAGGAGGTCGTCACGCTTCAAACCACCGACCTCCACCTCGCGGCTCCTCACAGTGTCCGCTTCCTCGGAAAAGGCCGGCAAGAGCGGATTTGCCCACTCTGGCCCGAGACAGCCCGACTGTTGCAGCAACACATCGCGGACACAGGCTTGGAACCGCATGTGCCGGCACCGCTGTTCCGCAACCATCGGGGCTTACCTCTGACTCGATTCGGCGCACGCCTGATTCTGCGGCGGCATGTGGAGCACGCCTTGTCCGTCCAGCCCTCACTCAAAGGAAAACGGATCCATCCTCACAGCATCCGGCACAGCACCGCCGTAAACCTGCTCAGATCCGGCGTCGATCTCAGCACCATCGCACATTGGCTGGGCCACAAAAGCATCAACACCACGCAAAAGTATCTGACCATCGATCTGGAGGCAAAACGCGCGGCATTGGCTAAGACCGAGCCGATTGCCAAGCCGCGACGACTGCCACGATGGAGAACCGACAAGGATCTGTTGATGTGGTTGGAGTCACTCTAGCTCGCATGCGTGATCCCCAAAAATGTGGAGTCCCGGAGTAATCCGGGACTGACAGGGAGAGTGTCTGCGCCTCAACTCAACATTTTTGAAGACTCAACATAACTCGACGTGTGTCATGCTCCCCGAGGAGTATTGATCCACGCGACGATGCGCTCGATGAAGTCGAGGTCGAGCTGCTTCTCAGTCAGCCGGATGACTGTCCAGCCTGCCAACACCGCTTCGAGATACTTCTCGGCGTCCTTGGCGTAACCCGCTCCGCGGTTGTGCCGACCAGCTCCGCGCTGAAAAATCCCGCCCTCGATTTCGATGAGCGTGCGGCTTGCAACATGTGCAAAGTCGGCACGCCACAAACGGGAAGCATGGAACCTCACTTCCCGCTCCAGGGGTGGACCTTGCGCCACCCTCCAGAGTAGCAGAAACCTCGATTCCAAGCGGGATGCAGCCATTTCCCATGCACCCGGAGTCAACGTCCCGAGCGTCCGTTATGTGGGAAACACAAAAACAATTTGTCACGTAAATTCAATGAGGGTCGGAACATCCCCGAAAGCAGCGGGAGGGTAAGAAGACTTCCTATCGTCTCCCGCAGGTCAGATCGACGGCAGATCGCTCCTTTGATGGTCAGGCATCCGGCTTCCGCATCGGTGCCTTGATTCTACGCGGTTGAGCCAATTCCTCGACGAGATCCGCATGGGTTACAGTCTTTGGCTGTTTCGTTCTTTCTCGGGAGTTGTCCAGAGGTTCGATGGATGATGGCGCTGATGTCGGTACTGGTGACGTATGAGTTTCGGGGGGTAAATCTGCTGATTCCCTGACGAATAACGAAGCGGGACACTTGGCCCCTTATAGAAGGGGGGCCGTGTCCCTGTCCCGTTTTCGCGGCGGGACAAATGCTATGTGTCCTGATCTTGTCCCGTTTGTCCCGATGGATTAAGAGCCCACTTGCCACGCTCCGTTCTCCATAGAACACCAAGGACTTCCGCACGCTGCATCTGTTTCTTGACTGTCTCTTCCTTGGGCGCGGATTCTGTCCCGTCGATGTCCCGTATGATCTGAAGCGCTTGCTCTGCAGATAGAACGGGACACGAGTCATCTGTCCCGTTTTCGGCCGCTTTTGCAAAGATCCTGGTCCACTTCTCGTGGGCGGTGCCAGCCGACTTCTGCTTGCGTGCATCTATCTTGAGGGAAAGCCAGCGGCCGAAGTAGGTGTGCATCTTGCGGGACTCATCCCATGCGAAACAGAAACCCTGCTCACGAGGGATGTCCCGCTTGCGCATGTCCATGCCCCACATGGTGGAGATCGAGTTTTCCGGATCCTTCTCGATTCTCAGGTTGGCGAAGGCCTTGCGATTGAGCTCGCTGCCGAGGTGGCCACGCGTTTTGCCCTCGACCGACGACGGATTCTCATGGAGCACGCAGATGATGGCGGCGCGATACTCTTGGGCGAGAGCGTGCAGCCTGGAAATCAGCTCAAGCGACTCGGCCTCGTCGTTGGGCGAGCTACACAAGTCGGCAACTCCATCGATGATCACGATGTCGATGCAGCCCTGCCGCTGCAGTTCCTTTTCAAGAGCCAGCTCAAGAATGGCCAGACGTTCGCTTCTGGCAAAGCGAACCAGCGGCAGGGAAACAAGTCTCGTCGAAACAGCCGGCAGTCCTGAACGCTTCACCGAACGACGAACCAGCGCGTGCCAGTCGCCGCCGCTCTGTTCGGTATCCAAGTGGATGATCGCGCCACTGTCGTCGCCCTGCCATTCGAAACAAAGGGTATCGCCCGAACAAGCGTAGTTCCCACGTTGGCAGGCACCCAGAATGGCGGCGATGACGGCGGATTTTCCGACCTTTGACTTCCCCTGGATACACGTCAGGTTGCCGCGGGCGGCGATCGGGTAGTCACCGAGACACAGGCATAGCTCGTCTTCCGGGGGAGTCTGTTGCGGATCGAATGCCAAAGCATAGGCTCGATCCAGCAGTTCTGTGGCTCCCGAGCGGTGAATATCCTCGGTCCGCCGAACAAAACGTCCGGTCTGGATCGAACAAATCATATCAGCAATCGATTTCCCTTCGTTGATGCCCCACGATTTGAGATGGTTCTCGACGCTGCGCAGGTCCAACGGGATAAGCGTGTCACCGGTATCGAGGTGGAAGCGGGCGTTGCCATCGTAATAAAACCGTTCGATGGCTTCGTTTTTGGACGGCGCGGGACTCAAGGACGAAGAGCCGGACGGTGGATCGACCTTGGCGTGGTCAGTTTCCCATGTATCCCATGATGCGGCTCCGAAATTCATGGCCAGCAACGATTGGCGGCGAACCTCTCCATCGACGGTGCGCCAGCCGTCCGGGCAGCGTGAGAGGCGACTCGAATTGCGGTTCTGCCTGTCGAGATTCCTGCCTTCGAAATACTTCCAGATGATGTCCACACGACGCTTGTATTCATCGGCATTGGGCGCATCGACGCGGATCCATGCGTGGAGGCTCTTGTTGCCGGAGTCGATCAACACGGCGACCGGCATGCCGCTGTCGAGAATAACCTGATACTGCTCGGCCTTGGGGATTGGATTGCCGTCCTTGTCGCAGTCGAACTCAACCAGCGCATGACGGAACTTCGTCACGTCGGCATTCTTCGTGCCGTCCTTGATCATCGGATTGATCCGCATGAATAGACCGAGCTTGGTGCCGAAAACCTTTTCGATTCCGCCCTTGGTCTCGACCTTGGCAATCCAAGTCGCCGCCGTTAGGGTGACTCCGCTGTGAGGCGCGATTTCACCCTCTTCATTCTCGCGGGCAGGTGCGATGGATACGAATTCGTCAGGTTGAAAACAGTCTGCAAGAATCCGCAGAATTCCGCCTTCAATCGGCTCAGGAAGGACGGTGCCATGGCGCGATGGCTGGCGCGTGTCGTGACCTTCCGGCTTCGTTGCCAACGGCTCACGGGCAGCACCGTTGAAAGCAGAACGGATCGTCTGCCGCGCTTCGGTTTCGCTCAGCCCATCGGCGACGGCACGCGCCAGCAGGCGCGACTCGGCATCCGCGAGGGATTGGCCGGCATCGCGGAACTGGCAGGTGGCGTCGAACAACTCCGCGTTTCGCGTGCCCTCCGGTGCGCCGTGTTCCAGGTAATCGAGCGTGCGCTGCGGCAACGGCACGACGATCACAGGTGACTTGTATTTGGGCATGGAATTGAACTCAGGTGTGGGGATTGGCGGAAAAAACCGACGAATCGTTGACGCCACCCGCATTCATGGACGGGCTCCTTTCAACTGGGTGAAAGTGTTCGTCTTCGATTGGTCATCACTGGCGGCGGGGGGATTCCGGTCCTCCCGCCGCTTTTGTCGGAGTAGGTCATGGAATGTCTCCTGGCGCTCCCACCGGGTCAGCCGCCGCAGGTGCTTTTGGGGCGGTCGGAGCTTGTATTGCCGCGAGAGGATCGCCAGCCGCTTGCTGATGGCTGCGGCGGAACATCCGGCACGGCGGGCGCAGGCACGGATCGCGTCCCATTCGTCGCCGAGCAGAATGCGCCACGCGACGAGCGTGATTCTTGGGTCGCCGGTGAAAAACGTCCGGGCGACAGCCTCGACGACGGTAATCAGTGGCGGCGTGCCGCGCTCTGGCTGAATGTCCTCAGGCTCCAAAAGATCAACCGGGTGAGTGGTGTCCACCGCAGCGGGCCTGCCGTCTTGATCAAACCAAGTCATGGCCGTGGACGGGGTTGAAGGTTTGACCGGCGGTGGCAACCGGCTGGATGGGGTTGATCGTCATCCGGTCGATGGCGGCATCGAGGTCGGCGACCCGGAACCGAATGGCGCGGCCGATGCGGATGAATGGGACGAGTCCACTCATGCGCCAGTTGAAGAGCTGGCGGGGACGGACGCGGAGATATTCGCAGGCTTCGTTTTCGGTGAGCAGGCGACCTTCAGCGGTGTTGGCGTGTGTTTGCATTTCACCAACCGCGCCGTGTCAACTGAACGTCGGGTTTTGTAGAAGATGGTCTAACACGCGAATCATTGGGTCACTGAAATGTGTTTCCGGAAACACATTTGGCCGACTGGCTGTGCTTGTCCTGCCGGCAGGACAAATGTTGTCACGTAACAACTTTTTCTGTGCGCACGGAAATTGTCTGTCCGGACAGACGGTTGCCGGAACCGGAGATTCATCCGCAGAACGTGTAGACGAATACACTTTTGCCCTGAGCCGACGCTCCCGGCAGAAAACAGTCTCCTGGCGCCACGAGAATCCTGACCCTCAGCAAAATCTCGTTCCGGAACGAGATTCTCTGCACGCGCGGTAAATGTCTTCCCGGGAAGACATTTACCGCGACGTGCAACTGGTTCACAAATCGTCTTTACGTCGCGACGATTGCCCCCCGCTGCGGTTCGGGCCGACAGCGAGGGATTTTCTACACGTGTAAAAAATTCATCCCGGGATGAAAATTCGCCACTCTGTTGAATCTCCTGCCGGAAGGAGATTGTTGAATCGATTCAACAGCCGCGATTGTCATACCGGTATGACAAACTGCGGGCGGAAACCGAGAATCGGCAGGCCGAAATCTTATATCGCTCTGAGGTTTGGCGCGGGTCGCAAAGTTCCGCGCGAGCGGAAAAACTAGATTTTCTTGCCGGAAAGAAAATTGTCAGCGCGCGCTGACAACGCCCCCGGCCCTGCCGACGCCACTTATTCACAATTCGTCATGCCGGCATGACAATTTCCTTCACTCGGATGGCTCGACCGGAGACCGGGAATTGTTGGCGCGCGCCAACAATTCCAAGGTGCCGCTTCCACTAATTGTCGTCACGTAAGGACAATTTTCGTTACGCAACGAAAATTCTACCCGTCAGCAGAATGTCTTTGCGCAAAGAAATTTGCCGGAACGGGACGGTTTGTCGTTCCGGAACGACATTTCCTGCCGGCAGGAAAACTTGTGAACGTTCACGATTTCAGGAAGCCCATCAGGACGACTTATTCACAATTTGTCTTGCCGGCAGAACAATTCACGACCCTGCCAATTGTTCTGACGTAAGAACAAATGCCGTCCCCCCGAGAGGCACGGCACGACCGGAGGCTGATTTGTCTGCCGACCAGAAAATCTCAGGCCGCCTTAGGCTTCCTGCGGAACCTGAGCCGCCAATCTGCAGGCGGCCAGACATCCGGCGGCATGAGCGAGAACCACGCCTTGGCATCCTCTTCCGTCACAATCTCCCGGTAGTGGCGGAAGATCATTTTCGGGGAGTTGCCAGCCTCCAGAGAAGTCCGGGCGGCATCACCGGTCTCAGCCACCCGATAGCTGATGAACGAGTGTCTGAGGGCATTCTGACGCCATCCGCCCGGGATGCGAGCTTTCACGGCCACATCACCCAGCGCTCCAGCACTATCGGAAATCGGGACGATGGGACCAGTTGCCTCGCGCCATGGTGTCAGCCATGCTTTCAGGTTCTCGGTGAGCGGAACGAGCCGCCGCGCCGCCGTCTTGGCTTTCTTGCCCGCGATCTCGATGTGGCCGCGATCCCATTTGATGTCCTCCCAATGAAGCCGGTGGATTTCCGCCGACCTGATTCCAGCGAATGCTCCGATGGCGAGGAATGGCAGGATGCGGGCATGGGCAGCCATGAGGATGCGTCCCATCTCCTCGGGGGTGAAGATTTCAATGTCCGTTTCCTCTTCCTTGAATTTTTCGCTCAACTCGGCGGCGGTCTTCCGGTCGGGATGGATGTAGCTCTGCTTCTTGGCGAAACTGAACATGGTCACGACGTTCCGGCGGATGCCGTTTTTGCTGACGGGGCCGAGGTGTTTCAATCCGGTGAGGTATTGATTGATGTCGGCCACTGTGACATCCGCGATCTTGCTATTCACCTTGGCGGTAAACTTCGCCAGATTACTGCGGGCGGAAGAAACATAGATCGAACTCACGCCCCTCGATTCAAGGGAGATGATGAACTCGTTTGCCACCTGGGCCGTCGTGCGGTCGGGGAATCGGTCGGGCCCGTTGGTGGCGTAGAACCTAACCGCCTCGGAGAGCGCCACGGTGGGAGCGGATCTTCTGGCAGTCGCCCATTCCTCCACCGCCGCCACCAGCGCGATGTTGAACGGCCTCACGAGATCCTCGCAATGCTGGAGGATTTCTATGTCGCGGTGAGTCGCCTCTTTGCCGGTCGCCAGTCTGTTCGCGAGACGAACGCTGATTTGCTGAGCGATCAATTCCGCCTCACTGAAATCAGCAAAGCATCGTGTTCTCCGCCGACCCCCCTCGTGCCAGCACACGTTATTCTGCTTGTAGCCATCCTTGCGGACGAACGGGTAGATTCTCACGGTGGCCGCACCCTTGCCGATGATCACGGTGCCCTTCGGTTGTCGACGACTTTTGGTTTCCATCGCCGGCGGCGGCGAAGTCAACTGATTGCATGAGTTGGTGTTTGAAATGGCTTCAACGAGCCCTTTCAGATGTGCCAATATGTCTGGTAATGAATGAGTTAAATCAGGTTTTCCTGACAGCTCCGCCAAACCTATTAGGTCCGAGCAGCAACTAGTAGTCGGCCTCCAATTGAACCCTCCGGAACGTTCTGGAGAGCCCGCCGACAAGAAATGACAATCCTATCCAACTCCCGGACTTCCGTGAGCTTGGGCACGGATACACAAAAAACGAATTCACAGCCATCCCATAGGCTACGCATGGCGCGCCACAAGCCTTGAACTTGCAATGATTTGAGAAGGTTTTGAAGGAATGGCGATTGCGACTTTTTTTGAGGCAGTTGATTGATTGTTGATATT